>Ga0213876_10000158_pt1 | contig 70972 bp, 68 predicted proteins | sample BarmaccomBMRX_R9_FD_160113 | JGI IMG/M metagenome (GOLD analysis project Ga0213876, IMG submission 160113) | Root-associated microbial communities from Barbacenia macrantha in rupestrian grasslands, the National Park of Serra do Cipo, Brazil - RX_R9 | ecosystem: Host-associated > Plants > Roots... | reverse complement strand
ACTAACGCCAACACACCGAAAATCGGCTATCTCGACCCGGCGGCCTACCGTCGCACCATTGATGTTTTACTGCACAGCGGTGGCGATACCCCGGTAATCAAAAAAGATCCGGGTGACAGCGCGATGACCCATACCGTCTGGGATGCCGCGGCGAAACTGAAATAACCCCTCCCCCCGCCAGGGAGGGCGGATTTCACTGGAGCCTGTCATGAACGAAAGCCTACTGAGCGGCATTGCGGTCTCGCTGGAGAAAGGGCGTATTCGCCAGGATAACGAGGCGATCATTATGCCCGCAGCCGAACGGGTCTTCGCCCGTTATGGATTTCGCGGCACCACCATGCAACAGATTGCCGATGCCGCCGATCTGCCCAAAGCTAATCTGCACTACTATTTTGGCAATAAACAAACCCTTTATTTGCGCGTACTGGAATGCATTCTGCACGACTGGCTGGCGCCGCTTGAGGGGATCTCTGCCAGTGCCGATCCCAAAACCGCGCTGGAAGAGTATGTCCGTAAAAAGATTGGCTTTAGTTTTGCCCGCCCGGAAGCCTCCCGCCTGTTCGCCAATGAGATCCTGCAAGGCGCGCAGGTGGTTCATCCACTGCTAAAAACCCAACTTCGACAACTGGTAGCGGAAAAGGCCCGCATCCTGGATGGCTGGATTTCGCTCGGCAAGCTCTCTGCGATGGACACCACCCATTTCTTTTTTACCGTCTGGTCGATGACCCAAACCTATGCGGATTTTGATATCCAGATTGCCGCCGTGCTGGGAGAGGACTCACACAGCAAGACGGCACAGCAACGGGCGACAGAACATGTTTTGCGTTGCGTCTGGCGGATCTGCGGCCTTGAATGAACCTTGCTGCAAAATGCAGCAATCAGCGTCAAATAAGGTGCGAAATGCACCAAAAAACAGCAATAAAAGCCCGATTATTTTGTTCATGTTTCTCTGCTCCCCTGAATTTACGCGTCATGCAGCAAACTTGTCGCAAATGGCACGTAATTAGCATGGTTATTACGCGAAAACTTAACCATCTGGTCAGGATTTTAACGCGGGGAGAGATAACCCCACTGACAATTCAGGAGAAGCATGATGAGCAACGATTCAGGTAGCCACGCCCAGGGGATCCAGGCCGCACGGCTTGCTCCCGACGCGTATGCCCGCGAGTTTGCGGACTGCGCCCCCCCATTAACGGCCACCCAGGCAGTCATTGAAGCAGAACGCTGTTACTACTGCTTTGACGCCCCCTGCTCCCGGGCCTGCCCGGCGGATATTGATGTACCGAGCTTTATCCAGCGCATCGCCCAGAGCAACGATCGCGGTGCGGCAGAGGTCATTTTACGCGCCAATGTGTTAGGCGGGATCTGCAGCCGCGTCTGCCCTACCGAAACCTTGTGCGAACAGGCATGCGTACGTAACGCTCAGGATAGTCGCCCACTTAATATCGGCCTGCTTCAGCGCCACGCCACCGATCATTTTTTTGCTAACCCCGGTAAACCGCTGTTCGTTCGTGGGCCTGAAACCGGCAGGCGTGTTGCCGTGGTCGGCGCCGGTCCCGCCGGGCTTACCGTTGCTCATCATCTGGCGATAGCAGGCCACAGCGTGGATCTCTTTGATGCCCGCAGCAAAGCAGGCGGTCTGAATGAATACGGCCTTGCCAGCTACAAAGTGACCGACGATTTCGCCGCACGCGAAGTGGCCTGGCTGCTCTCCATCGGCGGCATTACGCTGCACACGGGTCAAACGCTGGGAGAAGATTTCAGCCTCGCGCAGTTACGGGCCAGCCACGACGCGGTATTTCTCGGCCTTGGGTTGGCGGGTGTTAATCAACTGGAAACCGACGACGCAGAACCTGAAGGCGTTTGTGAAGCGGTGGATTTTATTGCCAGGTTGCGCCAGTGCGCGGATCTCAGTGAGCTCCCCGTTGGCCGCAAAGTGGTGGTGATTGGTGGCGGTATGACCGCCGTCGATGCCGCCGTTCAGGCGAAAAAGCTTGGCGCTCAGGAGGTCACGCTGGTCTATCGCCGTGGCGAAGCACAGATGAAAGCTTCAGAAAAAGAGCGCCAGTGGGCACAGCTTAATGGTGTAACGATACGCTTGTGGGCCGCCCCTCTGCGCTTCGAGCAGCGCAATCACCAACTGACCGGCGTGACGTTCAGCGTGGTGCGGCAAGGTGAAGTCAGCGATGAGACCTTCACGCTGGAAGCCGACATGGTGCTTAAAGCCATCGGTCAGACCTTCGACAGTGCCCCTGTCGGACAAGCCATCCAACTTAAACACGGGCGTATCGCTACCGACGAGTGCGGCCGCACCTCGCTGGCGGACGTCTGGGCCGGAGGTGACTGCTGTGCAGGTGGCCTTGACCTGACGGTCGATGCCGTACGCCAGGGCAAACTCGCCGCCCGCGCTATCGCGCTGGCCCTCACTATCTCCGACGCCGCTAACGCCACCTCATTTCAGGAGCACTCTCATGGCTAGTCTGCATACCGATTTTCTGGGCATCAAAAGCCCCAATCCGTTCTGGCTGGCGTCTGCGCCGCCCACCGACAAAGAGTACAACGTGGAACGCGCCTTTCAGGCGGGCTGGGGCGGCGTGGTGTGGAAAACGCTCGGGCTGGATCCGCATGTGGTGAATGTCAGCGGGCCGCGCTACGGCACTCTACTCGGGACCGATCGACGCATTCTGGGGCTGAATAATATCGAGCTCATCACTGACCGTACGCTGGCCATCAACCTTGAAGAGATTACCCGCGTCAAAAAACGCTGGCCCGACCGGGCGGTAGTGGTGTCGATCATGGTGCCCTGCGAAGAAGAAGCATGGAAAACCATACTACCGCAGGTAGAAGCCACGGGGGCAGACGGTATCGAGCTTAACTTCGGCTGCCCGCACGGCATGAGCGAGCGCGGAATGGGCGCTGCGGTCGGCCAGGTGCCGGAATATATCGAAATGGTCACCCGCTGGTGCAAGCAATATTGCAGCCTGCCGGTGATCGTCAAACTGACGCCGAATATCACCGACATTCGTTACCCGGCGAGAGCCGCGAAAGCGGGCGGCGCGGATGCCGTGTCGCTTATCAACACCATTAATTCGGTGATTGGCGTCGATCTCGACCAGATGTTGATGTCGCCGCATACCGGCAACCAGGGTTCACACGGCGGCTATTGCGGCCCGGCGGTGAAGCCGATTGCGCTGAATATGGTCTCGGAAATTGGCCGCGACTCGCAAACCCGGGGGCTGCCGATTTCCGGCATTGGCGGCATCTCCACCTGGCGCGATGCGGCGGAGTTTATCGCGCTGGGGTGTGCAACGGTGCAGGTCTGTACCGCCGCGATGGTTCATGGCTTCCAGATTGTGCGCGACATGATAAGCGGCCTTGAGAACTACATGGACCAGAAAGGATTCCGGACCATCGAAGACTTTCGCGGCATGGCGCTGCCAAGCGTCACCGACTGGCGCTATCTCAACCTCAACCACGTAGATAAAGCGGTGATCGACCAGGTGTCGTGCATTAAGTGCGGGCGCTGCCATCTAGTGTGTGAGGACACGTCGCACCAGGCGATTTCCGCCACCACGGGTGACGAACGGCGTTTCGAAGTGCGCGAAGAGGATTGTGTCGGCTGCAACCTGTGTGCCTCGATTTGCCCGGTGGAGAACTGCATTTCACTGCGCAGTCTGCAGCCCGGCGAAGTGGATAAGCGTACCGGCAAAGTGGTAACGGACCAGTATGCCAACTGGACGACGCACCCGAATAACCCGATGGCGCAATCAGCGTAGTTGACGGGAGTTGGGGTGCGGCCTGCTCCCCCTCACCCCAACCCTCTCCCTCAAGGGAGAGGGGGAAAGGCAGGCCTGCTCGGTCCAGTCCCCTCGCCCCTTTGGGGAGAGGGGGAAAAGCAAACCAGCTCGGTCCGGTCCCCTCTCCCTTCGGGGAGAGGGTCAGGGTGAGGGGAAAAGAACATGACTAACCAAAGCACTACAGGAGAAAACGAATGCGTAACCTGTTGATCAAAGGCGGAACCGTTGTCAACGCGGACCATCAGCGTCGTGCCGATGTGCTCTGTGTCGACGGCATCATTGCGGCCGTCGGCGATGCATCCCAATGGGACATCCCCGCCGCAACCGAAACCGTAGACGCGGGCGGGCTGTACGTCATGCCCGGCGGCATCGACCCGCACACCCATATGAATTTCCCGTTTATGGGCACCACCACGGTCGATGACTTCTATAGCGGCACCGCTGCCGCGCTGGCGGGCGGCACAACCACTATCATCGATTTCGTCATCCCTAACCCACAGCAACCGCTGATGGACGCTTATCAGCAATGGCGCGGCTGGGCAGAAAAAGCGGCGTCCGATTACAGCTTCCACGTCGCCATAACCTGGTGGGACGAAAGCGTACGCCAGGACATGGGCACGCTGGTCCAACAGGAAGGCGTTAATAGCTTCAAACACTTTATGGCCTACAAAAACGCCATCATGTGCGATGACGAAACCCTGATGAACAGCTTCCGCCGCTGCCTGGAACTGGGGGCGATGCCGACAGTGCACGCGGAAAACGGCGAGATGGTTTACCTGCTGCAACAAGAGATGCTCAAGCAAGGCATCACCGGGCCGGAAGCCCACCCCCTCTCCCGCCCGCCGGAAGTGGAAGGCGAAGCCGCCAACCGCGCCATCACGGTAGCCAGCATTATGGGCGTGCCAATTTACGTGGTACATGTCTCCTGCCGCGAATCCGCTGAAGCCATCGCACGCGCACGTGGTCGCGGGCAGCGCGTCTATGGCGAAGTTCTTGCCGGGCATTTAGTCATTGACGACAGCGTCTACCGCCATCCGGACTTTGGCTTTGCCGCCGCTCACGTCATGAGCCCGCCGTTTCGCGATAAATCCCACCAGTCAGCGCTGTGGAACGGCCTGCAATCCGGCCAACTCCACACCACCGCCACCGACCACTGCACTTTTTGCGCCAACCAGAAAGCGGCGGGCCGCGATAATTTCACAAAAATTCCCAACGGCTGCGGCGGCGTGGAAGAACGTATGGCGGTCATCTGGGATGCGGGAGTCAACAGCGGACGCCTGACACCGAGCGAGTTCGTGGCGATTACCTCCGCCAATACCGCGCGCCTCTTCAATATTTATCCGCGTAAAGGCTGTGTGGCACAGGGCGCCGATGCAGACCTGGTACTCTGGGACCCGGCGGGCAGCAAAACGCTCTCCGCCAGCACTCATCATTCGCGCAACGATTTTAATATTTTCGAAGGCCGTACAGTTACCGGCGTACCAGCCTTCACCATCAGCCAGGGCCAGTTGGTATGGGCTGATGGCGACCTGCGCGCCCGCGAAGGCGCGGGGCGCTATATCAAACGTCCGGCGTTCGGCCCGGATTTCAGCGCAGCGGCTGCATGGGAGCGCCAGCGCGCCCCACAGGCCGTCGCCCGCTAATCACCTGACATTGAGGAAATAATCATGAGCAGTGAAGTCGTTTCACCAGATACGAATAGCGTTGATATCAGTGACCTGCGGGTTGACGGCGAGCGTCTGTGGCAATCGTTAATGGACCTCGCGCAAATTGGCGCCACGCCCAAAGGCGGAGTCTGCCGTTTAACGCTGACCGACCTCGACCGTCAGGGTCGAGATTTGGTCGTCAGTTGGGGCAAAGCGGCCGGGCTGTCGGTCGAAATAGATCAGATCGGCAATGTCTTCATGCGCCGTCCAGGCCGCAACAACGCCCTGCTACCGATTGTCGCCGGTAGCCATATCGACACCCAGCCAACCGGGGGCAAGTTTGATGGCAACTTTGGCGTGCTCTCGGCACTGGAGGTTATTCGTACCCTGAACGATCGCGGTATTGAAACCGAAGCGCCGGTGGAGATGGTTTTCTGGACTAACGAAGAAGGCTCACGCTTTGTGCCGGTCATGATGGGCTCTGGCGTCTTCGCGGGTATCTTCCCACTGGAGACGGCCTATGCAGCAACCGACACTGAAGGAAAATCGGTGAAAGATGAGCTGTGCAAAATTGGTTATGCGGGCGACGTTGTACCGGGCGACCACCCTATCGGCGCCTATTTTGAAGCCCATATCGAGCAAGGCCCCATCCTTGAAGATCAGGACATCACCATCGGCGTGGTGCAGGCAGTGCTCGGTATTCGCTGGTATGACTGTACCGTCACGGGGATGGAGTCTCACGCCGGACCAACGCCCATGGCGATGCGCAAAGATGCCCTGCAGGTTGCCACACATATCATGCAGGAAGTGGTCAATATTGCCGGGCAATTTGCGCCTCACGGACGCGGGACCGTGGGCATGGTACAGGTGCACCCTAACAGCCGCAACGTCGTGCCCGGCAGTGTGAAATTCTCCATCGACTTTCGCAATATGACCGACGCCGGGGTGGACAAAATGGATGCGGCCTTAAAAGCGTACATTGCGCAGATCGAACAAAAAACCGGCCTGAGCGTAGCGCTGCAACAGGTCTCCCACTACCCTGCCGCGCCTTTTCACCCGGATTGTAAAGAGGCCGTACGGCGGGCAGCCCAAAAATTAGGCTACTCTTCTATGGATATCGTCTCAGGCGCCGGACATGACGCGGTTTATATGAGTATGCTCGCACCTGCTGGCATGATTTTTATTCCCTGCAAAGATGGCATCAGTCACAATGAGATAGAATATTCCTCGCCGGAACAGGTCACGGCCGGGGCAAATGTCTTGTTACACGCTATGCTGGAAAAAGCCGGCGTTGTCTCTCGGTCATAATCGGGTTCCCCTCATCAAAAACCCGGTTGCAGGCAATCGGGTTATTTTTTTAGCGAACTGAACATTTTTTCAGAAAACCGGCTCAATAATACCCTGTAAACGTAGATGGGATTTGACTTAAGTCCCTAAGAAGTTTACAAAAGATACTGCCTTCTGTAAGACCCACATGCGTCTTTGCCATTTTCGTCCAGGCTTCCCTTTCATCGGTAAGAGAAAATGCTGGGGGATTAACCGGTTACATACCTGTTTAACCGGGTTTTGATATCTACAGGCATCTGTATGGAGTATCCAATGTTTTCTTTTGTCGCCCGCCAGGCGATTTTTGACGAAAATATGAACACAGTCGGTTATGAGCTGTTGTTCAGAGACAGCATGACGAACCGGTTTCCCGACGTTACTCCGGAATATGCCACTGCCCAAATTATCGTAGAACAGTTTCTTGGTGCGCCGCTGGGCCGTCTCAAGGAATACAGCGCGATCTTCGTTAACTTCCCCTATGAACTGTTAATACAGGGCATGGCGGAAACCTTGCCCAAAGATCGCGTGATTGTGGAAATACTCGAAACGGCTGAACCCACGCCGCGCCTGCTTAAGACCGTAAAACAGCTTTATCAGCACGGTTTTCGTATCGCCCTGGACGATTTTGAACTCGGCGATACATGGAACGATTTTCTGCCCTATGTCAGCATCATCAAGTTTGATGTACGTATGAGTACCCCAGAAGCGATCAAAGAGTACATAGCAAGCAAAGCTGAGCTGCTCAAAGGCACGGTTTTTCTGGCGGAAAAGGTTGAAACGCAGGAAGAGTATGAGTGCTACCGTAACCTCGGCTGCACCCTCTTTCAGGGGCACTTTTTCAGCAAGCCGGTCATTCATGCTAACAACAAGCTTATCCAGAATCAGTCTGTGACCTTAAAGCTGATGAAGGAAGTGAACACTGACTCACCGGACTTCGCCAGAATCGAAGCGCTGCTGAAACAGGACCTTGCGCTCTCGTTCAAGCTGATGCGCTATGCGCAGAACATCGTCTTCAACGCGCGCGGCATTAAAAACTTTCGCAGCCAGTCGCTCAAAGACATCATCTTTTATCTTGGCGCAAATGAGCTACGCCGGTTCGTGCTGGTGGCCTGCTTAACGTCGGTGAATGTCGGCAAAACCGATGAAATCTACCACCGCTGCCTGATTCGCGGAAAATTCTGCGAACTGGCCGCCGCCCGTTCCATTAGCCGACATTCATCGGACGATGCCTTTATTGTGGGCCTGTTCTCACAACTGGACGATATCTTCGAAATGCCGATGGCGGATTTGATTGGCCAGATTGACGTCTCAAGCAATGTCATGATGGCGCTCAAAGAGAAACGTGGCCCGCTCTATCCTTATCTGCACCTGGCGCAGCTATATGAAAACCACAAATGGGAAGATGTCAGCGCGCTGGGCCATCGGCTCGGCTTCAACCGCAGCGTGGTGGCTGAATTGATCACCACGGCAACGCAGTGGGCAGATGACATCCCAACGGGTATTACCAGCTAAATCCCCCGGGTTTGGAAGTAGCGCGCATTGAGACGCATTCTACAAACCCGCGTTTTTCCACTCCCACAACGCACATTCTATTTCATCAATAAATATATCTACCAGTACCATTCATGCCAATGGATCAAAAGTGCTATTCGCTTCGTTTTCGCTTCCTAATTATTACGGGAATCGCTATTCTTTATTGCCCCTGAAATACATTCCGCATATCAATACATTAAATTGCCAATATAAACCTCATTTATTTACCCCGTTTAATTATTAACACAAACAAAACAATCCGAATTAAAAACCACTAATAGGTTAAAAAACAGGATAATTATTTTAGTATAAAATGATGAAGATTTTGTGAGTTCAGGCACGATTCAAATCAGTGTAACAATGCAAAGTTTCGCTCGTTACAAGATCAATAAAATTTTACACTAGAAATAATCTACAACTTAGTATTTCGCCTTGACTCTATGGTTTAATGAAATAAAGTTGATTAACGAACGGAAAAATCAATAACATTCACCCCGTCAGCAACACAGAGAAGAATTATGATTAAGCAGGCAGGAGCGCCAGTCAGTCTTAATCAGCCCTTCCAGGATGAGAAGGAAGATTAAGGACAATGGTCAAACTTACAGTGTATGGATATCGTCTTGGCGAACGCAACGAAGTTGAGTTCCTGCCGTTTAAAAGATGTCTACTGCTCCCCGAAACACCGGGAAAAGCGGTTGAATACCTCAGACCGACCATGGCAAACCTGCTGGAATACTTGCTGGCAAATGCCGTTGGTGAAATTGTCCCGGATAAAACCCTGCAAATCCAGGTCTGGGAAAATAACGGGCTGAGCTGTTCCAGCCAGCGTTTGTGGCAGGTGATGCATAATCTGAAAAACAAACTGGCGCTGGTTGGTCTGCCGGATAACTTTATTATGCGTATTACCGGCAAAGGCTATATGATCGCTAACGAAATGGTGATGGAACTCTATTGCAAGCGCAGGCAGTTTTCTAAAAACGGCGCAGAGTACCCATTACAGCGCACTAAGACCTTTGAATCATCAATGAGCAGAATGATTGAGTAGAAAACATCACAACCAAAAATAAAAACTATTATTCGAAAGTATCATCAATGATTAACTAATGGACAGGGTTAAATCGAAGGGAAAATCGATGAAAAGCTTACTTTTAGTGCCGATGGTCATAACAGCCATATCATTAACAAATAATGCGAATGCCGCCACCAACGGTACGGTAAACTTTAGCGGTAAGCTCAATGATCAGACCTGCCAGGTTGTACTGAATAACGGAAGCAGTGCCAGCGGCATAGTGATATTGCCTACAGTGCCGAAAGAAAACATCCCTAATAAGTATGATTCAACAGGTAAGACAGCGTTTACGTTAAAATTAACCGGCTGCAAGGCCAGCTCAACTGAATTCGGCGTATTAGCTTATTTTCCGCCGACTGCGTATACAGATACCGCAAATTCGACTAATTATAGTGTTCTGAAAAATGTTGAAACAGGCACAACGGCGGCAGAGGGTGTAGCTCTTATAATAAATCAAATAATCGGGAATAGTGAGAAGAGGATCAATGTGGGACTCCCCATCACTGATCCAAACTATCGATATACCACCATTGCCGTCGGCACAACGTCAGCGACTCTGAGGTACAACGTAGCATATGTAAACCATACTAACGGGACAATTAAAGCCGGTAAAGTCAAAGGAATCGCTGTTTACGAATTAGCATATCAATAACCAGTAGGAAACGTATTACTTATAATTAATTTACGGAATAGTGACATACCACAGGGAATAGTGATGAAAAAATTACTTTTAGTGGCGTCAGTCACAACAGCGATATCTCTGATAAATACCGCCAGTGCGGCCACTAATGGTACGGTAACTTTTAGCGGGAAACTCAACGACCAGACCTGCCAGGTTGTACTGAATAATGGTAGTGCAACCGGTTCGGTGACATTGCCGACGGTGTCAAAAGAAAAACTGGCCACCAGGTGGGCTCAAGCAGGTAGTACGCCGTTCACATTAAAGTTAACCGGCTGCAAGGCCAGCACGACATCATTTGGTGTATTGGCTTATTTCCCTGCTAGTACATATATACAAAATACTGCTACTTATGGCTTCCTGAAAAATCTGGAAACCGGTACAACGGCGGCAGACGGGGTTATGTTGACAATATATAAAAAAGACGGCACTGCCGAGAAGCAGATAAATTTGGGAAAACCCATCACTGATCCAGGTTATCAATATACCACCGTTGCCGCCAACACAACGTCGACGATCCTGCAGTATAACGTACGATACATAAACTATTTTAGTTCGGGAGCTAATGCGCCCGTAACAGCGGGAAAAGTTAAAGGCATCGCCATTTACGAATTAGCCTATCAATAACCAGTAAAAGAAAAATCATCAATAATTAACTTATGGAACTGAGTAATATAAAAGGAAATATCGATGAAGAAATTACTTTTAGTGGCATCTGTCACTTCAGCAATATCTCTGGTGAATACCGCTTATGCAGCTACCAATGGTACAGTAAATTTTAGCGGCAAACTCACCGATCAGACCTGCCAGGTTACACTGAATGATGGAAGCAGTGCGAGTGGTACGATAACACTTAGAACGGTATCAAAATTAGATTTGCCTAATCTCAATTCGACGGCGGGTAAAACCCCTTTTACGCTGAAAATAACAGGCTGCAAGGCTAGTGCAACCGCATATGGGATAACAGCATATTTTCCTAATAATGAGAATATATACGGTAAAAACCTGGTTAATAAGGCAACGGGGACAACCGCCGCCACCGGCGTTAGCCTCCAGTTACTATACACACCAAATGGGACCGAAAAACAAATCCCATTAGGCTGGTCATCAGGTCAATATGAGTTTCAAACCATACCTGCGAATACAACCTCAGCCACAATGAATTATGCCGTAAGATATGTTAATACCGGTGGTACTGGCTCAGTAACAGCCGGCAAGGTGACGGGTGTTGCAATTTACGAATTAGCATATAAGTGATTTATTGTAGTAACAAAAAAATTCCATAAAGACACACATGGAAAGTAAGGAAAGCATTAGGTAGAAAAAGGATATCGCAGTGATTCATCCTGAAGTACTTAATAAGAAATTGATAATTATACAGCAGTAACTATTGCTGATAGTTATCATTCACGACGAGTAAGTTCATATCAAAGGGAATATTTATGAAAAAGATTCTGTTAGTCGCCTCTATTGCCTCCGCAATGTCTCTGGCGAATGTCGCAAACGCAGCAACTGGCGGTACCATTACTTTTAACGGTAAAATCTCTGACCAGACCTGCCAGGTTGTATTGAACGCAGGTAACGGCGGTACAAGCGCAAATGGCACCGTAACATTAAGAACAGTACCGAAAAGCAGTCTGGCTACAATAAACAGTACTGCCGGTGAAACGGATTTCACATTAGATCTAACAGGTTGTAATTCCTCCGCAACCGCATTTGGCGTGACCGCGTACTTCCCGGATAACGCCACTAACATAGATACCACAACCTCAACGTTGAAAAACCTGGAAACGGGCGCAACGGCGGCAACCAATGTTAACCTCGAACTGGCGTACAAAAATGGCAACGCCGTACCGTTAGGTAAAGCTATTAGCGATGCTGGTTATAAATATACCTCCGTCGAAGCAAATAAAACCACAGCCACTATGAATTATGTTGTACGTTATAAAAACACCACGTCTACACCTGCGGGTGCTGGTCTGGTAAGAGGCGCGGCAATTTATGAATTAGCTTACCAATAATTTAATTACAGGGGGGGGCTTCCCCCCTTTTTCCAAAGGAACTGGATATGTCTTATTACGCCAAAATCATCTCCGTTGTACTAGGGGCATTTTTGACGACGGGTCTCGGCAATATGGCCTGCGCCAGTGTTGTGCTTGATGGCACCCGCGTAGTTTACCCAGCCGGAAAAAAAGAAGTCACGGTGACGGTATCCAATCAAAATAATACACCGGTACTGATACAAAGCTGGATCGACAGCGGAAACCCGGATGACTCAGCGAGTCAAAATACTCCCTTTATTTTGACGCCCCCGATTAATCGCATTGACGCGGGTAAAGCGCAAACCCTACGTATTAGTTACCTTGGCTCGGCGACAATGCCAACAGACCGCGAATCTGTATTTTACTTAAATGTGCTGGAAGTCCCGGCAAAAGCCAAGGACATGGACGAAAAAAGCAAACTTAATATTGCCTTTCGTTCACGTATAAAATTGTTCTATCGTCCGGATGATCTTCCTGGGTCTGCAGCAGACGCAATGGAAACACTGCACTGGAAAATGAAAACTGGCGGCGTAGAAGTGACCAACCCCTCGAAATTCTACGTTTCTCTGGTCAATATTACGTTTACCTCTGGCGGTAAAAAAATGGCCACGAAAGGTAAAATGATTGCGCCCGGATCTACGGAATTTCATGAAATTCAGGACAGTTCAATAACCAGCATTAACCAATTGAGTTATACCACGGTGAACGATTATGGTGGCTATACCGAATTTAAAGCAAAACCATAATACCCAGCGACATAAATAATTAACGAAGAATGTTTTTATCACAAAAATAAAAATGCATTCAGGGACGAAGACTTTTCGGGAGTTATTATGAAAATATCCACCGTACGCCATCATACATTATCTTTCAAGGCTCGGTTATCACCACTGGCGTTAATGTTAATGATGGCGTTCCCGGTCGGTATTGCGGAAGCGCAAGACGATAAACCCCGCGACTATGCACGACGCAACGTTGTGGAATTTGAATCCGACCTGTTACGTCTGGATAGCGGCAGTAAAGTCGACCTGAGCCGTTTCTCCTTTGGTTCCAGCGCCTCACCTGGTACCTATCAGGTGGCTATCTCTATCAATGGCGCAGAAGCGGCCAATGAAGCGGTGGAATTTAAAGCCGACGATGACCGGCAAGTTTACCCGTGCCTGACACCACGTCTGATTGAGCTTATTAACTTTAACGAAGACAATCTGACATCCGAAATGCGCCAGGCACTCGCCACGCCGGCAACCTGTGCCAATCTGGAAAAAATTATTCCCGAGGCCAAATTCGAGTTTGACAGTAATAAGCAGGAACTCAACATTGAGGTACCGCAGGTGTATGTCAACCGTATTGCCCGCGGTACTGTCAACCCGGAACTCTGGGACAGCGGCGTTCCGGCATTACTCTTCGGCTACTATGCAAACGCCTACGATTCCAAATACAGCAACGGGGGCAACAGCCGTTCTGTCTATGCTTCGCTCAATGCCGGGTTAAATATCGGTGCCTGGTATTTCCGCCATAACGGTTCCTACAGTTGGCAGAATGACACAGGCGGAGAATACCAGGTTTCAAACAGCTATTTGCAACGTGATATCAATGCTATTCGTGGCCGTGCGGTTGTAGGGGAATATAACACCACCGGGCAACTGTTCAGTTCATTACCGTTCACGGGCGCGCAAATCGCCAGCGATGAACGTATGTTGCCAGAATCGCAGCGCGGTTATGCACCGGACATTCGCGGTGTGGCCAAAACTAACGCCAAAGTCACCGTTAAGCAGCTAGGCAATATTATCTATGAAACGACCGTCACCCCTGGTGCCTTCGTTATTAACGATCTCTACCCGGCAGGTTACGGCGGCGATCTGGAAGTCACCATCCAGGAAGCAGACGGTAGCACCCAGCAATACACCATTGCCTACGCCTCTGTCGCCCAGTTGCTGCGCCCCGGTTCCCAGCGGTACAGCATCACTGCGGGCAAATTGCGCAATGCGGGTGTCTCTGGTGACCCCATGTTCTATGAAGCCACCTATACGCGCGGCCTGACGAATATTTTTACCGGTTATACCGGGGCGCAGGTAAGCGAAAACTATCAGGCTTATCAGCTTGGACTGGCGACAGGCAGTATAATGGGTGCCATCAGCGTCGATGCCACCCATGCTATCAGCCAGTTGGGTAACCGGGCGGGCGGGAAAAAGACCGGTCAGAGCTACCGGGTGAGCTACAGTAAACTATTCAATGAAACCAACAGTAACGTCACGCTTGCCGCCTACCGCTACTCAACGGCAGGCTATATGGAGCTTTTAACCGCCTTACAGACCCGCGAAACGGTGGCAAACGGCTACGATCCTAATAGCATCTGGCGCTCGAAAAACCGTTTTAACGTGAGCTTTAACCAGGGATTACCTGAAAAATGGGGCAGCCTGTTCGTCAGTGCCACGCTGGAAAACTACTGGAACGCCAGCAAGAGGGGCTACAACAAACAGTATCAGATCGGCTATTCCAATAACTGGAAGCGGATGAATTACAGCGTCAACGTTGGCCGCAGCAAAACCAATGACGGGCGGGATCAGACCTCCTGGTTCTTTAATCTTTCGTTCCCGCTCTGGGAAAGCTGGGAAACGCAGGCCCCTTATTTCAGCCTGAACTACAACCAGGATAATAACGGCGGTAAGTCCGAGCAGGCTATGTTATCTGGTGTTATGGGTAAAGACGGTAAATACAGTTACAACCTTACAGCGGCACACGATCAAGGTGGCACGTCCGGTAGTCTCAGCGCTGGTATGAGTAGCAGCATAACAACAATTAGCGGCGGTTACAGTACAGGCAGTGGTTACCACAGTATGTCGCTGGGTTTCTCCGGTGCGATGGTAGCACACACTGGCGGGGTGACCTTTACCCCTTACAACAGTGATACCTATGCGCTGGTGGAAGCAAAAGACGCGAAAGGCGCCAAACTCAGCGGTTACGCAGGTACTTCCATCGACAGCTTCGGTTATGCGCTCTTCCCGTCGTTGTCTGCATATCAGATGAACCAGGTCGCCATCGACCCGGAAGGTTCGTCGCTGGATGTAGAATTTGATAATACAGCACAACGAATCGCGCCGCGTGCGGGTGCTGTGGTTAAGGTGAAGTTCAACACCAACAAAGGGACACCGGTACTGATCGCTACCTCTTTTGGCGGCGAGAACTTACCTTTCGGGGCAGAGGTTCTTGATGAAAATAACACCTCTATCGGGGTCGTAAACCAGACCGGGGCAATCTATGCCCGCGTCAAGGAAGACAAAGGCACGCTGTTGATCAAATGGGGCAATAGCACCGATGCAAGCTGTAAAGTGAACTATATGCTTGCGCCAACGAAGAGCGATGCCCAGACCAGCCATATCCAGCAGTTCACCAGTCCGTGTCTGCCGGTACAGGGCCCGATAAGCAAAGGTCAAAACACCGAACTGGCCAGCGCCCAGTAAACAAAAGCGCCGCAATCGGTTTACGTCAAAGCATCCATAGTTCCCGCTATGGATGCTTTTCTTTTATTAACAATAAGTTATGAATTATTCCGCGAACACTCCGCTTTATATAACCTCAAGTTATATAAATAGATGAAATTTAACTGCATTTTTATAGCGTTCCCATTTGTAAAGACGCCCTTCCCTGTCTACTTTTATCAGGCAAAACGAACACTCCCGCCATCATCGGGAAAGTAATCAGCCTCTTTTTGACAGGTGCATTTGTTGATGAGCGTTCATGAAATGGATATTGAATCCCCCACAGCCCCGCGTCTGGACGCCAACGATACCGGGCAGCAGATTATTGCCGGGATCCGCGCAGCACTGTTGGCCCGTAAATCCATGGCCACAAATAAGGACATTATTCTGGAGTTGCTGGTCAGGCTGGAAACCGAAAAGGACATGGCAAAACTGGACGTTTACCGAAATGCGCTTGAACGCGTGGTGCATGCCACGCCGGATGATATCTAAGCTCTGCGTCTCGTTTCCTCCACCTGTGGGTGGAGGTTTTTTCTCCCGCATGCCATGCCCGACAACCCTCTTTCCCCCGCTATACGCAGAAGCCACACTTTTTATAAGAGATTGATGCTCATCGTCATCATCCATGAAAAATATTTATACATATGGCTTTTATAATCACGCTAATTATTTTTAAGAGGCTTTTGTAACGAATGGCCATATGGTCTCCCCTTCTGAAGCCAAGGATTTATCTTCAGAAGGGGTATTTTTTGCATTGTCGATCGGTATCGACTCACCCGGCATGTGTGTCCGCAGCAACCACCCGATTACGTCCCTGCTTTTTCGCCGCGTACAGCGCAGTATCGGCTTTACCGATCAACGCGCTGGCAATCATATGTTGCGGCTTGTCCTCAGAAAAGATGCTTTCGCAATCGAGCGTTGCCACACCAATGCTGATCGTTAAGAAACCCATCGGGCTTGCGGCATGCGGCAATTTCAGCGCATTGATTTGCTTACGCAGACGCTCGGCAATTGATAACGCAGCCGATTTATTGGTATCCGGTAATATCACCAGAAACTCTTCCCCACCATAGCGGCTGACATTGGCATCCGGGTGAACCAGGGAAGTAACCAGCGCCTTCGCCACGATTTGCAGACACTCATCCCCCGCCTGATGTCCCTGGCTGTCGTTATAGAGTTTAAAAAAATCGATATCCACAAGGCAGATTGAGAGCGGAAAGTGGCCGTGATAAGAACGCGTGACTTCCGTCAGCAGGCACTCATCCATATATCGGCGATTAAACAAGCCGGTCAGGTGATCGTGCTGCGCGTGCCGCTGCAACACCAGGTTCGCGCCCGCCAGTTTTTGTTCAGCCTGACGACGCGCGGTGATATCCACCCAGGTAATCGACAGCCCCACAACATTACTGCTCGCATCTGTCACAGCAATAGACTGCGCATCGTAGCAGCGGTCATGCCAGATCATTTCACGGCGGGGAATGGCCTCGCCCATGTCTGCCAGCGCAAAATCTTCCTCAAAGAGATGCCAGAACTCTGGCATATGCTCGGAAAGATAGCTCTCCGCAAGCTCATGCCCATCATTGTGCAGCAGATGATTCATCGCTTTATTCGACATCACCAGGCGGCCATGACGATCAATCATACACAGCGCCACAGGCGTGGTATCGTAGATAGTTTCCAGTTGCAACACGCGCTCGCCCAGGGTCGAGATATTGCGGTCCACGCCCCGATAGCCGCGCAATTCACCGTTTTCATCAAAAAGGGGAACGCCGCTGGTTTCCAGTACCACAATGCGCCCATCGGCACGCTGGTTACGATTCACCAGGCCTGAAAAAGCCCTTTTCTCTTGCACGATCTCCATAAAAGCGCGTCCAACGCGTTCGGCCTCGCCGGGTGGCATAAAATCGAATGGGGTCTTACCAATGACTTCGCTCGGGGGATAGCCGAGCAAGCTGGTGACCACATCGGAGGCCCAGGTATAACGTCCTTGCGCATCCACTTCCCATACCCAATCCGAATTTTGATTTAATAAATCATACAGATGCTGCACATCCACATCCTGGAGAGGCGACGGCTTTTTTTTATCGTTCATGAATGTTATCCGCATGTCCAAAAACCGCCCGGACAGCAAGGGCAAAGTGGTGTTGACGCCTGACTACACGTTTCAGCGAAGCGCTAAACTCACTATCATTGATACAGTAAATGTTAACGTTTTACTAATTCGCTGTAACGATAACAACGCAGAAAAAGCTGAAACGGGCCCGTTAATACAAGAGTGCTCTATTAAATATTCACTCGATAAATAGAGTGACACAGCCTGTCAGGCCCTTGTGCATAATGACTCAACTGTTTTACCCATGGGATGGAGAATGCAATGACCGTTACAGCAGAACAACGAGAAAAGATACTGGCGGATTTTCACAGCAAGTGGCCCCTTTCCGCACTGCAAAAGCTGACGCTGGAACAGTACATTTGCCTTGGTGATAAAAATACGCTGGCTTACTGGCTGGAGTTTGGTGACGGTCGTTTTCTGGGGTCGATTAAAGGCGGCGATGCCTCGAAATTTGGTATTTACGAGCGCAAAGCTGAGGCCAAAGGTGAACGTGGTTTTATCTCATCTGATAGCCGCTATTCCTGGAAAAATAAATACGGTCACACGGCAGAAGAAGCGTTCTCGACAATCAAAGCTCATATCCTGGCCATCGCTCATGCGGCCCAGATGGGCTACACGGAAATTATCGAGAAACGGGATTTTGAAGTTGCCTTAAAGTGGAAACTCGCTTTTCTCTATCAGAATCATGACGATCCTTGCGTATTGTCGATTTACAAACTGCAGGCGTTACAGAGCTTATTGCCAGGGAATCGATATCTCACTCACTCCGAAGCCTATCGCAAACTGCTTGCTGAACGAGGCAACAAATCACTGATTGAATACGGTCTGGATCTGTGGAAAGAAAGTGAGGCAGAAAAAGACGATGATCGCCAGCAAAGCCTGGATGACATCACCGATGACGAGAACGAGCTCGCCATCGACCAGCCTGTTGCGGTCTTAAACCAGATCCTCTATGGTCCTCCTGGAACCGGCAAGACCTGGAATACCGTTAACCACGCACTGGCAATCCTCGAACCTGTCTTTCTTGATGCCCATCGCGACGAACGTCACCTGCTCAAAGCACGTTTTGATGAACTGGCAGATGCAGGATACATCGATTTCGTCACCTTCCACCAAAGCTTTAGCTACGAAGATTTTGTCGAAGGTATTCGCGCGGATATTGCAGATAACGGTGCCGGATTGCAGTATCGTATTGAAGATGGGATTTTCCAAAAGGCCTGTCTCCGGGCGCAAATGTCCCCTTTGCAGCCTCATGTCCTGATTATCGATGAAATTAACCGTGGGAATATTTCCCGTATTTTTGGTGAACTCATCACTCTGATTGAGAGCTCGAAACGCCAGGGGCAAAGCGAAGCGCTGAGCGTTACCCTACCCTACTCGAAGAAACGTTTTAGCGTACCCGGCAATCTTTATATCATCGGCACCATGAATACCGCCGACCGCTCGCTTTCCGGGCTGGACATCGCCCTGCGCCGCCGCTTCACCTTCGTTGAAATGCTCCCGCAGCCGGAACGGCTGGATAACGTTGTCATTTATCACGAAGAGGGTGATATTCACGTGGGCAACCTGTTGCGTGTTATCAATCAGCGCATTGAAGTCTTGCTGGATCGTGACCACTGTCTGGGTCATGCATACTTTATGCCGCTACAGGCAGCGCCCACTTTGCAGACACTGGCATCCATTTTCAAAAACCAGGTCCTTCCGCTGTTGCAGGAGTACTTCTTTGAAGACTGGCAGCGTATTAACTGGGTGCTGAACGGTCATTATCCCGACAACGTCACGCCGCGCTTTATCTGCCCGCCCAAAGAGAGCCAGTCGCTGGAAAAACTGTTTGGCAAAGAGGTTGCCGCAGAACTTACTGACAGACGCTGGCAATTTAACGAGGCGGCCTTTATGTGCCTGGAGAGTTATCGTCTGATTCTCCGGGAGGCCGAGTGAAACACAAGTGGATAACGGTTCGCGAGCACGCGCGCCTGACCACCTCGGATGTGCCGGACACCCTCGAACGCGCGCAAATCGGTGCCAGCGCCTTTGACTATCTGTGTCAATTGCAGGCCGGATTCAGTAAGCAAGGTGCCAGGCTGGTGGAAGTGGAAGACCGCCGCTGGCTTCGGCTGGACAGCTATGTCGGCATAATTCATACCCCATGTGGCACGGACATTGAAATTCTGCCCAAACATTTTGCCGAGGAAGACTCACCGCAACAAAGCCGGGCGCTGCTGTGTAAGCTTATTGCCTCCGCACTCAATCTGCCCTACCGGGAAACCGGGATGGCGGACCTGCAACTTTTTCGTTTTCCGCTCACCGAATGGATCATGCGCCAGTTTTTACTTGCGCTTGATCGGTTACTTAAACGTGGATTGCGTTTTGATTATCAGCAGGTTGAGGAAGAACAGCCTTATCTGCGGGGTCAACTCGATATGGCCCGACAGATGCGACAACCACCGGGGCGGGCGCACCGCTTTCATCAGCGTCACACACTTTTTTTGCCAGACCGGCCGGAGAACCGGCTGCTACGTCTGGCGCTGGATAAAGTGTGCCAGCAGGCCAGGGAGGCCGATAACTGGCGACTGGCGCATGAACTGCGCGCCATCATGCAGGAGATCCCACCCAGCCGACAGGTAGGCCTCGACTTTTCCCACTGGCGTAACGACCGCCTGCTTGCCCACTACCAGCCCGTCCGCCCGTGGTGCGAACTCATCCTTGGAGAACAGATGCCGCTGGCGATTCAGGGGCAGTCGAAGGGTATAAGCCTGCTCTTTCCGATGGAACGCCTGTTTGAACAGCATGTCGCGCGAACGCTCAAACAACAGCTTCCCCCGACAGCACATCTGCGTACTCAGGCTGCGAGTGAATACCTCTGCACCCATGATGGTAATAACATGTTCAGGCTGAAACCGGATTTGTTACTGGAGCAAGGCGGGAAAAAATGGTTGCTGGATACTAAATGGAAGCGTCTGAATACCGAAGCCCGCGACAAAAAATATGACCTGGCGCAGCAAGATTTTTACCAGATGCTGGCCTACGGTCATAACTATCTCGCAGGCCAGGGGGAGATGGTGCTGATTTACCCTAAAACACGGGATTTTCCCGCGCCGCTACAACCCTTTGTCTTCTCACCTGAACTGATGCTACACGTCTGGCCGTATGATCTGGAGAACGACACATTAATGGCTTCTGAGATCCATTCACTGCCGCTCGTTATCCAGCCGCAGGCACACCCAGAAAAATAACAGCCATGATGTAACGGAAATTGACGCGGTCCAGGGGGCGGCCAAAGCGCTCGCTAAGGGTTTTTCACCCACTATCAATTGATGCGCCTGCGAGGGGCTGCGCTCCCCCCTCTCTTTATTTCTTCGGTTTCTGCGAAACATTTCGCCCCGCCCCGGCTTCAAGGCGTGTCATGTCATACAGCCCAACCGCCGTGATAAGCGCAATCATCACAAACCCCAGCTTAAAGGCCATCCCCTGAATATCGCCATACCCCAGATTGTCGGTGATGAGCGCGCCTGCGCGAATACTCAGCGCCCCCAGCGTTACCCCCAGGCCGTTAGCCAGTTGCAACGAGGTGCTAAAGAGAGTGTTCGCGGAGCTCATCTCTGCCGCCGGTACCTCGGCAAATGCCAGCGAACTGATCCCGGTAAACTGCATTGAGCGACTCAGCCCCCCGATAAACAACAGCGCGAGAGTAAGCATTTGCGGTGAGTTCGGCGCTAAAAAAGCGCAGAAAAACAGCGATAACACGCAGACAACACCGTTACCAATCAAAAGCTTTTTAAAACCGAAACGGCGAATCAGCGGCGTCGTGGCAGGCTTCATCGCCAGGTTACCGGCAAAGACCGCCAGCACCAGCGACCCGGCCTCAAACGCGCTCATCCCGAAGCCCACCTGAAACATCAGGGGCAACATAAAGGGCGCTGAACTGATAGTGGCGCGGAGAATAAACCCGCCGCGCATCGTGACGCGAAAAGAATGTACCGACAGCGAACTCAGGCCAATCAGCGGCGCAGGCGCACGGCGCAAGTGATGAATACTCCACACCAGCGCCAACAGACCAACGGCGAGCGTCGCCCCGGTGCTAACCATGCTCACATGCTGCTGGCTCAACATCTCAAGCCCCGCCACCAGGCACAGCATGGTCAGCCCTGTGGCGATAAAACCCACCACATCGAACGGACGTTTTTCATCAGCCGATAGCCCCGGCATCATTTTCAAGGCCAGAACGATAGCCACCAGCCCCAGCGGCACATTGAGGAAAAAGATCCAGTGCCAGCTCGCATAGGTGGTAATAAAGCCCCCCAGCGGCGGACCAATAATCGGCGCAACCAGCGCAGGCCAGGTCAAAGTGGCGATGGCTTTAATCAACTGCTCTTTCGGCGTGGTACGCAAAACCACAAGACGCCCTACCGGCACCATCATCGCGCCACCCACACCTTGCAGAACGCGCATCAACACAAACCCGGTGACGTTATTTGTCAGGCCGCAAAGCAAAGACGCCACGGTAAAAATCAGCAGCGCCAGGCTAAAAACCGTCCGCGCGCCAAAGCGCTCCGCCACCCAGCCGCTGGCCGGAATCAGCATCGCCAGCGTCAACAAATAGGCGCTAATACCGATATTCAAATCGATAGCGGAAACACCAAAGGCTTTCGCCATGTCCGGCAGGGCAGTCGCAATCACCGTGCCATCAAGAAACTCCATAAAAAACGCGCTGGCGACCAGCAACGCCACCCCGGAAATCCGCCCGGAACGGGTCACTTTTTCCCGTGGCGTTTGCGTCTGGGTTGTCTCAGACGAGGCCATAACGTCCCCTCAACATGGATAACCTCTACTGCCTGGCAGAGGTCTGACAAGAATAGAAAGTTGTTATACCAAAAATGCAAACCGTCCGAAAACCCATTTTCCTGTTGATTATCCGCAGATTGATATTTTGCAATTTATCGCGGCCCGTCTTCGTCGATTTCCTCTGGGGCAAGCTGACAAAAATGTCAGTAAAATGTCAGCCAGTTGTTGGCAATAACGCGATAAAATCACTTGTATCATCACATTTGTCCGTAGCGACAAAGGAAGAGCTCCATGCGACTTCTGCTGGTCGAAGACGAGGAAAAAACCTCGTCATATATTTATCGTGCGCTCAGCGAACTGGGTTTTACCGTTGACGTCGCCGCCAGCGGTACAGAAGGTTTGCATCTGGCGGTTGAATTTGACTATGACGCCATCATTCTCGACGTCATGCTGCCAGGTCTTGACGGTTACAGCGTGTTAAAAGGGCTGCGTGCCAGTAAAAATACACCGGTGCTGATGCTTTCCGCCCGTGGCTCCGTCGATGAACGGGTTAAAGGGCTGCGTCAGGGGGCAGACGATTACCTTCCCAAACCGTTTTCCCTGATTGAACTGGTCGCCCGTATTCAGGCCTTGCTGCGCCGCCGATCCAGTGATGGCGCCGACACCACGCAGTTGCAGATCCATGATTTACATCTCGACCTGCTCGCCCGTCGCGTCTCACGCGCCGGAGACCGTCTTGAGCTGACAGCCAAAGAGTTTGCCCTGTTGAGCCTGCTCGCCCGCCATAAAGGTGAAATCCTCTCCAAAATGATGATTGCGGAACAGGTATGGGATATGAATTTTGACAGCGATGCCAACGTTGTGGAGGTGGCGATTAAACGCCTGCGAGCCAAAGTGGACGCCCCCTACCCCGTAAAACTGCTGCATACCGTCCGGGGCATGGGATATGTCCTTGAAACCCGGCCCGAGAGCCCCGCTAAATAGAGTCAGTCTATGCTCAAACGTTCGATTTCAGGACGCCTTGCATTAATGTTTGCCCTCGCCTCTGTGCTTATCGTCTCGGCGATCGGTTTTCTGCTGCGCAGCACCCTGCATGAGTCCTTACAAAAACAGATGCACAACGAGCTGCTTTTCAGGGAATCGCTAATGGAGCCGTGGCTGCTATCGCGCACCACGCTGCACAGTTGGCAAATGCTCGCCACCAAGCTCGCCGATATGACCACGGCAGAAGGCGGACGCGTACAGTACTGGGTTCTCAGCGATGATCCCCGCTATCAGGTGGGCGGTGAGCCACCGCAAGGGATCAACTGGGCGACACTCGCCGACGGATTTAGCGAAGCGCCGGGCGCCACGAAAGAGTCCTGTTCGCTCTTTATCCTGATCAAACTAATTCCGGCGCGGGGGGAACGCCCGGCGATCCGCTATGTCATTGCTATCGATTCCACGCCCTATATGGGCACGCTGGAAGAGTTTACCCGCACGCTGCTGCTGATCACCGCCCTCGGGGTGATACTGGTTGCCGTGTTAGGTTTTATGATTGCACGGTTTGGCATGCGCCCGGTGAATACAATGAGCGAGCAGGCGCATAAGCTTGCCCCCGGCGATCACGGACAGCGCCTCGACACCACAACCCTGCCGGATGAACTGCAAACGCTGGCGGAAGCATTCAACGGTGTGCTGGAACGCCAGGAAGTGGCCTGGCGGCAACTGGAGAGTTTCAACGCTGACGTCGCCCACGAGCTGCGCACACCGCTGACTAACCTGATAGGCCAGACGCAACTGGGATTATCCCGCGAACGCTCCATCAGTGAACTGGAAGATTTACTGGAATCCAATCTGGAAGAGCTGGCGCGTATGACCTCGATTGTCAATGATATGCTCTTTCTCTCACATGCCCAGGCCGGGGAACATGCCACCCAGCTTACCGAGGTATCGCTGCGCGAGGAGGCATGGAAGACGGCGGAATATGTCGAACCCTCTTTTGCCGAGAAGAACCTCACTATCAACGTGGAAGGCGATGTCATTGCCTGTATCGACCGCCGGCTGTTCCACCGTTCGCTGGCAAACCTGCTGGAAAATGGGGCTCGCCATGCAAAACCGAATACCACGGTGACCGTTTCCATTCGCCAGCGGCATGAGCATGCGATCATAGCTGTCGCCAACGTGGGCGAGCCAATCGCCGCAGAACACCTGGAGCGTCTGTTTGAGCGTTTTTATCGTATCGACTCGTCCCGCACGCGCAGCGATACGCATCATGGTCTGGGATTATCCATTGTTCGTGCGGTCGCACTGATGCACCATGGCGATGTGTTTGTTCGTAGTGAAAACGGCAGCAATACTTTTGGGCTGTCACTGGCAATCGGTAAAATAAATGCGGATGGGCTTACCGTTACGCCTGGTGATAAACCGGCGCTTGATGAGCAGACACAGTTCAAAAACGCCTGAACAGAAAAGCAAACAGGAGGCTAAACCTCCTGTTTTTCAACTTATTTGTAGATAACCGCCACGCCGTGCATCTGGTTTTCGCCCCCGGCCGCCACAATGCGATACGAGCTTGCTCCCGCCGCTTCGGCTTTTTGTGCCAGCTCCTCATGCAAACCAGACAGCGTTGTCGCGCCCGATGCCGAGACCGAGCCCATTTTTTGCAACCCGCTACCGGACTCTACGGGTACCGCCGCCAGCGCACCGGCGGAAAACAGGCCAACTATCATTGCGGTCATAATGCCTTTCGTCATCTTCATGTTTCCACCTCGCAAAGAGAATCGTCAGGAATATCCGCTGACATAAATGATTTTAGAAAGGCTGGCTGTCAATTCACTGACGCCCAAATAACAGATGCGTCAGATAACAAAAATATACATTTATTTTAATTTATCCTTTAAATATTCTTATTATCAAGATTTGTTCGCATCTCTGGAATACGACAAATATAAGAATGACTCGCCAGTATTTTCAGCATTTATTCAGCGATCACCCGCCAGGGCTTGCCACCCGCCGCGTTGTTCACAAACCTGACAGGAATGTCATTTTCACGTCATGCTAACGACAGCCACGCTGATTTAAACTCAACTTTCAGGGTAATACGTCGGGCAATTATGTTGCGCTTTTTCTTGCTGTTAAAAGAGACGACGCGCATTCATATTTAGCAAAGAGGGGCATATATTATGGCCATGCAAAAATCGGTTATCCTCGATATTCAGACATGGATTGATAATAATATTGACAAACCTTTACGGATTAATGATGTTGCCCACCGGGCAGGTTATTCCAAATGGCATTTACAGCGCCTCTTTCATCAGATTATTGATATTCCGTTAGGTGTATATATCCGCAACAAAAAGCTGGAAGGCGCCGCCCACGACCTGAGCGTGACAAAGGAGTCGATTATCACCATCTCCACCCGCTACGGCTTCGACTCCCAGCAAACTTTTACCCGGGTTTTTACCCGCAAATACAGTATGCCGCCGGGCGCATGGCGTCGTTATCATCAATCGGGTGAGGAGTAGGTCTCCTCACCCGCTATCGCGCCCGGATAAGGCGTTTACGCCGCCATCCGGGCCCCCCCTGGATAGCCAAAGCTACACAGCTACGGTACGGAACACGCTCATCAGCGTGACCAGATGCTGCGCCTGATCGCGCAGATCTTCCGCCGCCGTACTTGACGCCCCCACCAGCGCCGCGTTTTGCTGCGTCACTTTATCCAGTTGGGTAATGGCTTCATTCACCTGCCCGACACCTGATTCCTGCTCACGCGTCGTCACGCCAATCTCGTCGATCATCCCCGCCACATGGTGCGACTGCCGCACCAGTTCGCCAATGGTCGCGCCCGCGTGATTCACCAGCGCTGTGCCGTTATCCACACGTTCGATGCTATCCATAATCAGGGCCTTAATCTCTTTTGCCGCAGACGCCGACCGCTGGGCCAGCGAACGCACTTCACCCGCTACCACCGCGAAACCCCGGCCCTGCTCCCCTGCCCGCGCCGCCTCTACCGCAGCGTTCAGGGCCAGGATATTCGTCTGGAAGGTAATGCCGTCAATCACCGCAATGATCTCACTGATTTTGCGGGAACTTTGGCTGATCTCATCCATCGTACGCACGATATTCTCAATCGCCTCGCCCCCTTTTGCGGCAATTTCGCTCGCGGTTGCCGCCTGCTGATTGGTGACACGCACCGTATCGGCATTCTGGCGAATCGCCTGGCCGATTTGTTCCATGGATGCGGCCGTCTGTTGCAAACTGGCCGCCTGCTGCTCGGTGCGCTGGCTCAGGTCAGTGCTACCCTCCGCCACACCATTTGCCCCCGCAGAGATCGACTCACTGCTTTCCCGCACCTGGTTGACGATACCGCTCAGGCTTTGTCGCATCTCATCCATCCCTGCCAGCAAACTGGTGCTGTCATCAGGAGCAAGCGTAATCCGGGTGGCCAGATTTCCCTGCGCAATTTCATGGACGACCTGCAGCGCATAAGCGGGTTCTCCCCCCAGTTGTCGCTTGATGTAGCGTGTGAAAAGCCAGGCAATGGCGATCCCAAGTAACGCAGCCACCGCAGCAATCATCAGCAGGGCGTCGCCAGCGGAGCGGGCGCTTGCGGTGGAGGCCGCCGCCGCTGAGGTCGTGCTGGCCTGCTGGGTCTGGATCATGGCGGAAATCTCTTCAAACAGGCGAATCTGTAACGGCTGCATCTTTTCGACCGCCAGCGACTGGGCATCCAACATCTGGCCATTCTTCGCCAGCCCCACGGTCTGGCGCACAACATTAACGTACTCCACCTGCGTGACTTTAAAATTGTTCAGCATGTTCTGTGCCTCAGCATCCTGCACATTCGCCTGCAACTGCGCCACCAGCTCGTCGTTGCGTTTAATCGACAGTTCGGTCAGCTTTTCCTCTTCCATCTGGCTCTTTTCATCATCCTGAAACACCATGATGAATGTCGCCTTAGTGGCATTATTGAGGTTGTCCTTTAATGCCTGCATCGATAGCAGATTGGTCAAATGGTACTTCTCGTAGAATTCAATATGTTTACTGGTGTTATTCAATTCAGCCCGACCAAAAATCGCCACCAACATACCGATAGCAATAATCGCGGCAAAGCCGGTGCCCAGCAGCGCACCCAGAGAGAAATGTCTTTTTACTCGCATATATCCCTCGATAAATGAATCCCGAAACCCCTTAACGGCGAAAACACACTCGTATCAGCCCCGCAGAAAACAACTGCAAGCGCGCGAATGCGTAATAGCGAACAGGGTTAATATACGTAGCGTAAAAAACCGGGGAAAATATGAAATAGCGATGGTTTGACCAGGTGGACAGGTTGCGCCAGAGCAGACACGATGAAATGCGTCGTGCACAGAAAGAGGTACAGTCAGTATATTAAAAACTTATTTTTCATAAAGTTACAATAAATCAACTAAACGATAACATCAGCAAACTCATGACGACATTGCTCGCTCATCCCTGAGCCCTTTTGCACGCCCTATTTGGAGATTTCTCAATAACCCATTAATCAACCAACTCCTCCATACGATCGATGGCAAATTTTAATATTTTCTCTGCGTCAATGGCGGCATACGGATAGCCGTCAATAACCTCAATATGCTGGCCTTCTTTAATCGCTTTTTTCAGTTCTTCTTTTTTATATTGAATATGCGGTGCCACCAGGAAACAATCAAAGGCAGGCGCCACACTGGCAAATGCCTCAGCCCCTATTCCGCTAATTTGAATCTGATACCGATTTGCATCTGCAACATCCTGCATTTTTTTGGCCAGCGTTACCGCCGTGTTACCAAACAGGCAACATATTAATAACCTTTTCATGGTAGTGCCCTCCTGGAAGTTACCGATACGCTATGCCTGCCCCGGCTTAAAAAATGCGCACTACATCATGTTTACGAATATATTCGATTAATATTTAACCACCACGAATAGATTCTCCTCATAAAACCCTCTCATCCTCCAGGTCGATCAGCGGTAACATCTGAGATGAGAATAAGATACACTTCCGATTCATAAACCGTATGATGACTGCTTTTATACGCGCGTAGCGCCATCCTGGGCTCAGGCGGGGGAAGCCCGCAGCATAGAATGTGGTAAAGGCTCTCGCAGTTGCAGCGAAATATTGCATCTGGTCAGCAACCTTCGCCGGATGGATATTCATCATTACCTGCGCGCTGCACAGAACAATAAGGAGATTGACATGCTGGAAAAATTGCGTACCCGTGAGGGTAAAAAATTCCTTATCGCCGTCGCGATTGTTTTTGTGGTCGCCGTGTCGGTTATCTCAGAAGCCGCCTTTCAGGGGGTGGTGGATCAGTACGATTTACCGATGGACGAGTGGTCGGTGTCGATGTTTGTGATTCAGGGCGCGTGGGTGTTTATCTACAGCCTGATGTTTACCATCATCGGTTCGCTGCCCTTCGCGTTTTGGTTCCTTGGACCAAAGGATGACCGCGGTTAGGTTCGGTGCAGGTTTCCCCGGAAGGTGGCGTAAACGCCTTATCCGGCTACGGGTTCGGTGCCCGATCATAGAGGCGGAGGGATCCCCACAAAAAATGCGGGCACGATCGGTTCCCTTTCCCTGAGGGAGAGGGCCAGGGTGAGGGGGAAAATGCGGCTCGGGAGGAGGGTTCCGTTCACCGTATGTTCATGGCGAAATGTCACCTTCGGACACGTGAACGGGTAAAGGGGAACACCGCGTTCCCCTTTACAATCCCCGCGGCCCCGCAAAAAATCGGTGCTTCGCACTGCGTTCGCCTCCCGCCCCGCTGCCTGCGGTCGGTTTGACTCGACGTCCTGTCTCGACAAACCTCAGTCCGCCATCCCTGGCGGCCTGCCCTTGTCATCGGGTCTTCGTCTCACCGATTTCAGCGGGGACTCAACCCCCTCGCTGCACGCTCTGCGCCAGGGAGGCCAAAGATGTCGCTATGGTTATCATGAGGGAAAATGAGTCAGCCATGGCTAAATTCACAGTATCGACGCGCCAGCCGGGGGAATACCCGGTGTTGAAATCAGTGCAGAGTTGCTTTTCTCCCTCTCCCTGTGGGAGAGGGCCGGGGTGAGGGCATCAGACAGCACAACACCCCGCCCCGCCTCACTTCACCCACCGATATCCAGCCCGCTCAGCGCACAGAGCAGCGCATCCACCTTTGGCAATAGCTGCTTACGGCGCGGCCATACCAGCGTCAACGCCAGCCCGTCGGGCTGAACATGCGGCAAAATTATCTCCAGCTCCCCGCGCGCAAGCGCATCGCGAATTAGCCATGTCGGCATCTGGGCAACGCCTAATCCGCTACGAACCGCCTGTAACTGGGCATCAACATCCCCCAGCGCCATATGGTAGGGCACGGTACGCCAGTCCGGATACCCATCCTCGGTGATAAGCTGCCACGGCTTACTGCTGCCATCGACGCGCTCGTACAAAATAGCCCTATGCCGCAACAGCGCCTCGACGCTTTCCGGGTGCCCCTCGCGCGCCAGATACGCGGGTGAAGCGCAGAACACCATCTTCTCTCGCCCCAGTTGCCGAGATCCCAGCGACGCAGGCATCTCCGCCGTTTTGCCAATCCGCACCGCGACATCAATCCCTTCATCAAACAGATCCACGAAACGGTCAGAAAACGTCATGCTGATATCAATCTCCGGATGCTGCTGGCAAAACGTAATCAATAACGGCATGACACACAGCCTGCCATAGGTATTCGGCACGGCCAGCCGCAGCCGCCCGGACGGAATACTGCGTTGCGCCGCCAGTACCGATTCCGCCTCCGCCAGCTCTTCCATAATGCGAATACAGGTCTGGTAATACGCGTGCCCGGCGTCGGTCAATTTCAGGCGTCGGGTTGTCCGCTCCAGCAACGTTGAACCCAGCCGCGCCTCCAGCCGACTCACACTTTTACTGATGGCAGAGCCGGTTACATGCAAGCGCTCCGCCGCCGCGGCAAAGCTCCCCCCTTCTATACTGGCAACAAAAGGGACAATGTCCTTCAGTCGTTGATCGTGCATCGATTCATGAACCCAGGTTAAGAATGATGTGAATTAATGCCAGAAATAGAACAAAATTCTCGATTAGTCTACTCATAACGTTTACGCATGAGGAGAGTGAAATGCAAAAAGAGGCACTGATTGTCGGCATCAGCGGGGTGATTGGCCGCGCGCTGGCGCAAAAGCTGATGCAGGAAGGCTGGAAGGTCTCAGGACTGTCGCGCGGGCGCGGCGCGGTGCCGGAAGGCTGCACCCGTCTGACCGCCGATTTGACGGACCCGCAGGCGGTGAATACGGCGCTGGCGGGCATAAAGCCCGACGCACTGTTTTTCAGCGTCTGGTCGCGTCAGGCAAACGAAAAAGAGAACATCCGCGTCAACGGCGCGATGGTCAAAAATGTGATTGAGGCACTGGGTGACCGCCTGAACGGCGCGCATGTCGCACTGGTTACCGGGCTAAAACACTACCTTGGTCCGTTCGAGGCCTATGGCAAAGGCGCCGTACCGGTTACGCCTTTTCGCGAAGAGCAGGGGCGCCAGCCCGTGGATAATTTCTATTATGCTCAGGAAGATGAAATTTTTGCCGGCGCGGAAAAATACGGTTATCGCTGGAGTGTGCACCGTCCGCACACCATCATCGGTTATGCGGTCGGTAACGCAATGAACATGGGGCTCACGCTGGCAGTCTACGCCACCCTGTGCCGTGAAAAAGGCTGGCCGTTTATTTTCCCGGGCTCGCCGGAACAGTGGCATGGCGTCTCCGATGTCACCGATGCAAACCTGCTGGCCGAGCAGCTCGCCTGGGCGGCACAAAGCCCGAATGCGGCAAACGAAGATTTTAATGCGGTTAACGGCGATGTGTTCCGCTGGAAGTGGCTTTGGCCGCGCCTGGCCGCCTATTTTGGCATCGAGTCTGGCGGAAATCCGCAAACCATGATGCCGCTGGAAGGACGGATGCAGGAAGCTGCCGCCGCATGGCGCGAGATTGCCGCCCGCCACTCGCTTGCCGAGCCCGATATCAGCCGACTGGCCTCCTGGTGGCACACCGACGCGGACCTCGGTCGCCCGATGGAAGCCTTCACCGACATGAGTAAAAGTCGCAAGGCCGGTTTTACCGGCTACCGGGCCACATTGGATTCGTTTACCCAACTGTTTGATACCCTAAAGGCAGAGAACATTATTCCGGATCGCTAATTTCTTGATGATGAGGCCAGGGGCGATCATTTTCGTCCCTGGTTTTATAATCTGTCGGTCGTGTTGCGCCGTGTGTTGAAAGGTATTTATCTCATGATAACAGGCCTTCCCCCGCCACGTTGCCTTCTTGAAAATGACAATTGAAAGCATGAATAACAATGCACATAGTTTCGCTGGGGGTTTATAAGATTTCTTTTTAAATCATCATAACGTATTCTTAAACAAGGCAATACCATCCTCATTTTTGCACATTCAACACGGGTGTCACGAAAAAAATAAACGCATTTCTTACGGTTTGAGACTAACCACTTGCAATTAACGTTATTATTTGATTACACCAAAACAGTCTCATTATGAAAACATCAAAACACCAAAATAAGAAAAACAATAAAATCATAACGTTAAAACGCCGCAAAATAACCGCCACCAGACGATGCATTAAATTTCTTAACCTTAAGGTTATCTTAATATTAAAAACGACATTTCTGTTCTTCTTGCATAAAAAATGATGTGCATCACAAAGTTAACCGTTCTTACCGATATATGGATTTTTACTTAAAGTTTAATTATCTGGTGCCGTTAATACAGATGACTAAAAAAACATATTTTGCTTATTAAAACGCTTAGAAAAGGTGAAGTATGAACATTTTCGACGACCAGTACGCGCCGGCTCCTGCTCCTGATACGCATCGCATCATGAAGCAGACGGTGACGCTGGTACTGATGCTTATGGGCTTCATTTTTCTAACGACAATATTTGCGCTCATTCAGACAGAAAATGATCTGGCGCGTAACACACGCCACCAAACCCGACAACTGCTAATGAAAGCGCTCGACAATCGTCAGGAAAACCTTCGTTTGCATCTTGCCGATAACGCCGCGTGGAACGAGGCCTGGGATAATCTCCATCGCAAGGTAGACATAAACTGGGCATGGGACGAACAAAACCTGGGTAAATCGCTGTATTCAAAATTCGGTTACGAAGGCGTGTTTGTGCTCTCCCCTAAAGAAGAAACCCGCTACAGCGTCATTAATGGCAGTCTTGACCTGGTCCCTTTTGAGGACTGGCTGGGAAAAAACCTTAATACAGAATTAAGCACGGCACTTAAAGTAAGCAACGGTACAGCCGTTTCGCGCGTCGTTTTTGCCAATAATGAATTAATCCTGATTTCAGCCGCGTGGATTACGACTGAGGATAAGGTTGCTCTTGCGAAAGCGCCGCTGGATCATTCTATGATGATCTTTGTCGATAAACTGACGCCTAAAAAACTCGCCGCTATGGGTGAGGAATATGCCATTAGGGATTTACATCTCCTTGCGTCAAAACCCAAACGCCATCAACCACATACTGCGGGCTTGTTATGGCCAGTGTCGGGGGGAGAAATCTATTTTGAATGGAACAATAAAAATCCCAGTGACACGCTGCTCACGTGGGTACTCCCTCTTCTTGTCCTGCTGATGCTCACCTCAGTCCTTCTGGCGCTCTCTCTTGTGCGCAAAGGGCTTTTAAAAGCACGGCTGAATGACGAAAAAACATTCCTGCTGGAACAAAGCCGCCGGGCATTTGCCATTAGCGAGCGCCGTTTTCGTGATGTGGTGGAAACAACGACAGACTGGATCTGGGAAGCCGATGAGCTCTTACAACTCACCTGGATATCTGTGCGCTTTCCGGTCATTACCGGTCACCGCATTGATGACTGGATAGGCCGTTCGCTGCGGGCGTTTCTGTCACAAGACAACCCGGCACTGACCAAATGGCTGGATCTTCCTTATGCAGGTAATTTCCTCACCCTTAACCATTGCAGCTATTTTTCCGCCCAGGGAAACCAACGCTACTGTAATTTGACCCTGAAACGCGTCACCCTGATTGATGGCTCGCTGGGATTTCGAGGTACCGCAACAGATGTCACTCTGGAAGTGGAAGCCAGCGAACGCATTCAGTATTTGTCACACCATGATGAATTAACCGGCCTGCCTAATCGCGTCCGGATGAAAGAGTTCCTTGAGGGCAGACTGCAATCAAAAAATGAATCGAAAAATGCGCTGGCAATGATCAGTGTCGATCTGAACGATTTCAAAACCATTAATGATGTCTACGGGCATACGGTGGGCGATCAGGTGCTCAGTGAAGCCTCTAACCGTCTGCGCCACTGCATGCGAAGCATTGATTTGGTTACACGCCAGGGCGGGGACGAATTTATTATTATTGCCGCCGATCTAAACCAGCGTGAAGATATTGAACGTTTTTGCTCGCGGATTGTGGAGGAATTGAACCGTCCTTTTGATATCTGTGGTCATGAGCTTATTATCGACGTCAGCATGGGCATTGCCCTGGCACCACAAGATGCAGTCACCGCAAGCGATCTCCTCCGCTATTCTGACATTGCGCTGTATAAAGCGAAAAATGACCCTCATGCGTATTGGGTTTTTTATGAACCTGATATGGCAGAACAAATTGTCCAACGTAGAGAACTGGAGCAAGAACTTCGCGAGGCAATAAAACAGGATCAATTATTTCTTTTATATCAGCCTCGCTACGATATAAGTCAACAGAAGATAACGTCACTCGAAGCACTTGTACGCTGGCAGCATCCGACACACGGGCTTTTTATGCCTGACCAATTTATTCCTCTCGCTGAGGAGACCGGAATAATTATCGCGCTAACAGATTGGGTTCTGACAACAGCATGTCGCGAGGTAAGAGCTAAATCGACAGATCTGTCCCTGTCGATAAATATATCGCCAGTGGAATTTAAGGCCAGCGACATTGTGCTTCGCATAAAAGCAATACTGGCTAAAACAGGTTTTGACGCTTCACGTCTCGAACTTGAACTCACGGAAAACGCTACCCTAAGCAAGCCAGAAAATGCGTTAAAAATCATGCAACAATTAAAAAACCTCGGTGTCAGACTCTTGATGGATGATTTTGGTACTGGCTATGCCTCACTCAATTATCTACGGAGTTTTCCTTTTGATGGTATCAAGCTTGATAAGTCTTTTATTATGGCGATGGGGGACTCTGAGAGCGCAAAAAACATTGTCGAAAAGATTATCGGACTGGGTAAAGATTTTAACCTTGAGGTCACTGCCGAGGGGGTAGAGACGGCCTATCAGTTACAGCAGCTTGAAGAGTTCGAGTGCGATATCGCACAGGGGTATTTTATTAGCCGCCCGGCTCCCCTGGATAAAATTGAACTTAACCAAAATTTCAAAAAGAAAAAACCAGCCATTACTGAGGAAGAATTTTAAATCATAGATTTGTGATCCTACGCCAGGATGTAATAACGGCTTTAGCGTATATAAATTTTATGTTAACATCGTTAACCTTACCAAAACATTATTTACAAGCACAAAACCTAACATCATTGATGATGTTTTACGCGTGTCGTAAACATCCGTTCGAAGGATAACAATTAGTCTGCGAAATTTAATTTTATGCCTTATTGCATAAAAACTTTTACACCAGGCCTGTCCGACTGGGCTGCTCGTCTGCAAATATATTTTATATTCGGTTACCGGGGGTAGCTATGCAAATTTTACGCGATATTACCATCAGGAAAATGATATTACTGATACTGGTTATTTTCAGTATTATTTGGGGAATGGCTACCCTGCTCACTTTTTATAATTTTTCCACAATTGATCAATTACTCACACAAAACGCATCACAGAAGAATGCCTATGCCATGCTGGTAAAAGGCAATGACCAATATTTCCGTACCATGACCCGTATGTTACGGGCAATGGATTATCGCCAGACTGGCGATGAAGAAAATGCTGCCAAAACAATGGATTCTGCCGGAAAAGCGTTGGCAATCAGCCAGAACATGCTTGCGCAGTTTCGTGACGCCAAACATCCGGGCGTGAGCGAAGACGTCATCAGATCGATGGTAAATGACTGGGACGCGTTGCTGACTAACGGCATTGTGCCCATGTACGATGCGGCGAAAAATAACCAGACGGATAAGTTCCGTGAGTTATTTCGTAAAACTTACCCGCCGTTAAGCGTACAGTTTGGTGCAACCGCCGAAAAATATACCCAGGCGATTCAATCAGATGCCATTCTGACCCAGACCAAATCCCAGATTGCCTATAACAAAATAGTGTTAATCAGCGCATTACTGGCGGGTCTGGTGACCCTCTTATTGACCGATCGTTATTTGGTGAATTATTTAGTGAAGCCGCTTGGGATGTTAAAAAATCACCTGGCGTTGCTGACCGCAGGAAAATTAAGTAGTCAGCTTGAGAGTTTTGGCCGTAACTGCGCCGGACAACTGATTCCTTATGTACAGAATATGCAGGAGAGCCTGCAGACAACGGTAAAAACCATCCAGGATAGCTCTGCCAGTATTTTTGCCAATACCAGCGAGATCCGGGGCGGTAATGAAGAACTGTCGAGCCGCACTGAGCAGCAGGCCGCCGCCCTGCAACAAACGGCAGCCAGTATGGAAGAGTTAACCTCTACCGTCAAAAACAACGCCCAGAACGTGCGTGAAGCTCTCAAACTGACCGAAGAGGCGCAAAAAACGGCGAAAAGAGGCGGTGACATCACCTCAACGGTGGTGAAAACCATGCACGGGATCACCGACAGCTCGCAAAAAATTTCCGATATCACCAGCGTGATCAACAGCATTTCATTCCAGACCAACCTGCTGGCGCTGAACGCCGCTGTGGAAGCGGCGCGCGCCGGTGAACAAGGGCGTGGTTTTGCGGTGGTCGCAAGCGAAGTACGCCTGCTGGCGCAACGCAGTGCGCAGGCGGCAAAAGAGATCGAAGCCTTGATCAGTGAATCAGTCTCCCGAGTAAAAACCGGTGCCGATCAGGTACAAGAAGCCGGTGACGCCATGTCCGTGATCATCCAGTCTGTCGCCCAGGTAAACAGTCTGATGGGCGAAATATCCGTTGCCTCGGATGAACAAAGCCGTGGTATTGAACAAATCGGGCTGGCGATGACCGAGATGGATGGCGTGACGCAACAAAACGCCACGCTGGTACAGGAAGCCACCGCCAATGCGGTCTCTCTTGAATCGGAAGCGGAACGGCTGAACAAGACCGTCGATCGCTTTGATCTGGGCAACGGTGCGGTTTCGGCCACACGCAGTGCGAAAAAAACCAGCGCGAAGCCAGCACATGTGCCTTTATCCACCAGCAGCAACGATAACTGGCAGACCTTCTAAGCACGGATCACCTTCTGAGAAAATGGCCGGGTACACACCGGCCATTTTTATTTTAATCCCCTCTCACGTTCTTCTTTTCCCATCATTCTGCGTTTGCTTGTCATTTCGTATAACTTTGATCGGCTAAAATAACTCTTACAGGCGCGCGTAACCGATACCTGCACAGGCCCGCACGCCATTGCCACAACTCCATGCACTCCTGAGGTTTTTGCTATGCAAAATGAAGAACAACGGCTTATTGAGGGGCTTTTCCAGCGTCTGAAACAGGCGGAACAGCAAAGCGGCGCACGGGATAGCCAGGCCGATCATATGATCGCTGAGTTTGTGCGCCAGCAGCCCTCTGCGCCTTACTATATGGCCCAGTCGATGCTGATTCAGGAAGCTGCGCTGAAACGCCTTCATGCACAGATTCAGGATCTCCAGAATGAAGTGGCCTCCCTGAAAAACAGCCAGCAAAGCGGCGGCGGCAGTTTCCTGAGTAGCCTGTTTGGCGGTGGAAAAAGCCAGCCACAGCAGCCAGCCAACAACTGGAACAGCGCGCCGCCGCAACAGCCGCCACAGCAACAGGCGGCGCCCACTTATGCGCAACCGGCACCCCGCTCCGGTGGTTTTATGGCCGGTGCGCTGCAAACCGCAGCCGGGGTGGCCGGTGGGGTCGTGCTGGCCGATATGCTGACCAGTATGTTCCACCACTCCCAGCCACAAGAGATCGTGAACATTATTGAGCAGCCTGTCGAACAGGTCTCAGATGTCGCCGGTGATCGGAATTTCACTAACGATTTTCAGGATCAGGACAGCTTCACCAACGCCTCCGACCGCAGCTTCTTTGACCAGGGCAACGACGACAATAGCCGTTTCCTCGATCAGGATGATGACTACGATTTCGGCGGCAATAACGACGACGACAGCTTTATCTGATTAATCGCAACGTTGATAATCCCCGCCACACCAGCCCGGTGTGGTGGGGATTTTTTGTCGGTATTTGACTAGGGCAGCATAATGTCGTGATAGAGCGCGGAAAGTCGCTCTCGCAGATAGCGTACCGCTTTGTGCTTACGCGACAGCAAAGTCTGAACGGGCAGCCCCGTCTCAGCGGAAAGGGCTTTGAAGCTGTAATTTTCCAGTTCGGTTTTTTCGAATACCTCGCGTTGGGCCGCAGGAAGCGCCGCCAGCGCGCTTTCCAGTTCATCCCAGAAAATCTCTCTTAAGCGCGCCTCTTCTGGTGTCTGCACATCGCCAAAAAGCACATCATAGAGTTGATCATCAGCCTCCTCATCGTCCGAAAATAACCACTCCCGCTTTTTTCGTCCGCGGTCGATCATTTCATTACGCGCCGCGCGAAACAGCCAGGCGGAGACGTTCTCAACCGGTTGTTCGACGTTGATCAATTGCAGCGTCACATCCTGCAAAATATCGTCCACGTCTTCTCGTTGCGGAATACGGCGGCGGATAAAGGCTCTCAGCGTTGTCCGGCATGCTGAGAGCGCTTCAAGGAGCCGCACAGTTCGGGCGTTGTCGGCCTTATCCATTATGCTCACGCATTGTCCGACGGCTTCGGTGATTCGTTCTCTGAAGGCATGTCAGGGCCACAGCGCCAGCCATCACGCCCACCCCAACGGTGGCGTTTCTGGAAAAAGGCCTGTCTCTCTTCTTCGCTCATGTTCATCCACCGTTCATGCAATTGACGATGATCGCGCGCCATTCTGAACATCATCGGCCCCATGCCCATACCGCCAAACAGCACACGGCATAACACCAGCAGTCCAAGCGCGGTCCAGAAGCCGATGGTTTTCAGACCAAACAGACCCGGAATAATGGCATTCCACAGGGTCATCACCACCAGCGTCATCACGACGGCAAAAACAATAAACATCACACCAAACTTACCGGGATGGCGTCTGTGATTACCAAATCTTCTCATGTTGTCTCTCCTTCATAGTGTTGTAATCGGGTAGACGAATGAGCGAGAAAAATATTGCTAAAAACTTATGATTTTTTTCAGGCGTCGGGAAAATGAAAACCAATAACTATTGTAATTAAATGATTTGAAATGATTTTCAGATGAAATATTAGTGGCTACATCATGCTCGTGCAAAAAACAGCCATTTTTGTGATCCACATCACCTTAATGAGGATTTGTTACAGCACAAAAATCCAAAGCTGGCTATTCTCATTTTTCAAACAACCACTTCTTTCCATTATTAATACCCCTCAAAATTAGTGACAGCATAATGACAAAAGGATGACTATAAATATAAATTAAACAAAATTGAGATAGCGACAAAAAAAATCTTTACGGGTGCTCAAGCCGCCGCTAAATTATTTGACCCCTCTCGTACCAAAATAAACCTAACAACATGATAAACATAAGAAAAATAACAAAAACATCGCCTGCTAATATTTATTTCCTCAACGCCAGTTAAACAGAAATGATCTTAAGTGAACGTTAATGACAATATGCAATCTCTTAAGGTTGAGTTAATAAATAAGCCTTAGCCTAGGCAAGTACTAAGTACTCTCAACGAAATGAGTCTGCTGCTTCCCTGGTTACAGTGCGAATTCATTGCCAGCAACGGTAAGGAAAAGTAATGCGTGAATTTTTACCCTTCTCACGTCCTTCTATGGGCGACGAAGAATTAACGGCGATTCAGGACGTTCTGAAGTCGGGTTGGATTACGACAGGTCCCAAAAACCAACAGTTGGAAGAAGCATTTTGCCAGTTGACTGGCAATCAGCATGCCATTGCCCTGAGTTCGGCAACAGCCGGTATGCATGTCACGTTAATGGCGATGGGCATTGGTGCCGGTGATGAGGTGATTACCCCCTCCATGACCTGGGTCTCCACCCTCAATATGATTGTGCTACTCGGCGCAACCCCGGTCATGATCGATGTTGACCGTGACACGCTGATGGTTACCCCGCAGAGCATTGAGGCCGCGATTACATCAAAAACGAAGGCCATTATTCCCGTTCATTACGCAGGCGCGCCTGCCGATATCGATGCAATTCGCGCGCTGGGCGAAAAGTACAATATTCCCATTATCGAAGATGCCGCGCATGCCGCTGGCACCTATTACAAAGGTCATCATGTCGGCTGTCGCGGTACCGCGATTTTCTCCTTCCACGCCATTAAAAATATGACCTGCGCCGAAGGCGGTCTGGTGGTGACGGATGATGAGCAACTGGCCCAGCGTATTCGCAGCCTGAAATTCCACGGTCTTGGCGTCGATGCCTACGATCGTCAGACGCACGGTCGCGCTCCGCAGGCGGAAGTGATCTCCCCTGGCTACAAATACAACCTCGCGGATATCAATGCCGCGCTGGCACTGGTGCAGCTCGGCAAGCTTCACGAAGCCAACCAGCGTCGTACCGAGATAGCCCAGCGCTATTTACGTGAGCTGGCTGATACGCCATTCCAGCCACTGACGGTTCCAGCCTGGCCGCACGTTCACGCCTGGCATCTGTTTATTATTCGCGTTGATGAAACACGCTGCGGCCTGACCCGTGACGCGCTGATGGAAGCACTGAAAGCACAGGGCATCGGTACGGGCCTGCACTTCCGCGCCGCCCATACGCAGAAATACTACCGCGAGAATTTCCCTGACGTTTCATTACCCAATACAGAGTGGAATAGCGCGCGTATCTGCTCGCTGCCGCTGTTCCCGGATATGACCGATGACGACACCAGCCGTGTTATCGCCGCACTTCATCAGTTAGCAGGGCAATAACGATGTTTGAAACCAGCCCCATCAATAAAGTATCCGTTGTGATCCCTGTGTTTAACGAACAGGACAGCCTGCCGGAACTGATTCGTCGTACGACCGCCGCCTGCGATCTGCTGGGTAAGGATTATGAAGTTCTGCTGGTTGATGACGGCAGTAGCGATGATTCCGCCAAAATGCTGGTCGAGGCCGCACAGGCCGACGGCAGCCATATCGTGGCCGTGCTGCTTAACCGCAACTATGGGCAGCACTCTGCCATTATGGCCGGTTTTAGCCATGTCACCGGCGATTTGATCATCACTCTGGACGCCGATTTGCAGAACCCACCCGAGGAGATCCCACGCCTGGTGGCAACCGCAGAAGAAGGTTATGACGTGGTGGGTACGGTTCGTCAGAACCGTCAGGACAGCCTGTTTCGCAAAACGGCATCACGCATGATCAACCACCTGATTCAGCGCACAACCGGTAAGGCGATGGGTGATTACGGCTGCATGCTGCGCGCCTACCGTCGGCACATTATCGATGCGATGTTGCACTGCCACGAGCGCAGCACGTTTATTCCCATCCTCGCCAATATGTTCGCCCGCCGGGCCACAGAAATTCCCGTGCATCACGCGGAGCGCGAGTACGGTGATTCGAAATACAGCTTTATGCGTTTGATTAACCTGATGTATGACCTGGTGACCTGCCTGACCACCACGCCGCTGCGCATGCTGAGCGTGTTTGGCAGCGTTATCGCGCTGGTGGGTTTTGCGCTCTCCGTCGTTTTAGTCGTCATGCGTCTTGCTCTTGGGCCACAGTGGGCTGCCGAAGGTGTGTTCACCCTTTTCGCCGTCCTGTTCACCTTTATCGGTGCGCAGTTCGTTGGCATGGGCTTACTCGGCGAGTACGTTGGCCGCATCTATAACGATGTCCGTGCCCGCCCCCGTTACTTTATTCAGCGTGTTATCCGTCAGGAAACCCCAAATTCTATTGAGGAAATTGAGTCATGAAAACCGTCGTTTTTGCGTATCACGATATGGGGTGCACGGGCATACAAGCACTGCTGGAAGCAGGCTTTGAGATTGCCGCTATTTTTACTCATGCCGACAATGCGGGTGAAAACCACTTTTTTAAATCCGTGGCGCGCCTTGCGGCTGAGCAGGAAATTCCGGTATATGCCCCGGATGATGTAAACCATCCTCTGTGGGTTGAGCGCATTCGCGCGCTCGCGCCAGAGGTGATTTTCTCCTTCTACTACCGCAACCTGCTGTGCAACGACATTCTGAGCCTGCCGACAAAAGGCGCATTTAACCTGCACGGTTCGCTGCTGCCGAAATACCGTGGGCGCGCACCGCTGAACTGGGTGCTGGTCAACGGTGAGAAAGAGACCGGCGTCACCCTGCACCGCATGACCCAACGCGCCGATGCAGGCGATATTGTGGCGCAACAGAGTGTGGCGATTAGCGACACTGACGTGGCGCTCTCGCTGCATCAAAAACTCTGTGCAGCCTCGCAAGCCCTGCTGAACGATGTGCTGCCGAAAATCCGCAGCGGCCAGACTCAGGAGCGTGCACAGGATGAGTCTCAGGCCACCTACGTTGGCCGTCGTACCCCGGATGATGGTCGTCTGACCTGGGAAAAACCGGCGCAGGAGCTGCATAACCTGGTGCGTGCGGTCAGCGATCCATGGCCGGGCGCGTTTGGCTATGTGGGCACCAACAAATTTATCGTCTGGAAATCCCGCGTGCGTACCGATCTGGCGGCGGCGAAGCCGGGCACCGTGCTGTCCGTCGCCCCGCTGGTGGTGGCCTGTGGTGAAGGCGCGCTGGAAATCATTACCGGCCAGAGCGCAAACGGCGTTTACATGCAGGGTACTCAGCTTGCGCCGGCGATGGGTCTGGTACCGGGCGCGCTGCTCTCCAGCCGTCCGTTTGTTGCCGTGAAACGTCGTACCCGCGTGCTGATCCTGGGGGTTAACGGTTTTATCGGTAACCACCTGACTGAACGTCTGTTGCAGGATGATAATTACGAGATTTATGGTCTGGATATTGGTTCTGATGCGATCAGCCGTTTCCTTGACAGCCCGCGTTTCCACTTTGTGGAAGGCGACATCAGCATTCACTCCGAATGGATTGAATACCACATTAAGAAATGTGATGTCGTACTGCCGCTGGTGGCCATTGCGACCCCGATCGAGTACACCCGTAACCCGCTGCGCGTGTTCGAGCTGGACTTCGAAGAGAACCTGAAAATTATTCGTGACTGCGTGAAGTACAACAAACGCATCATCTTCCCGTCCACGTCGGAAGTGTACGGCATGTGCACCGACGCGAATTTTGACGAAGACACCTCCAATCTGGTGGTGGGTCCGATTAATAAGCAGCGCTGGATCTACTCGGTATCCAAACAGTTGCTGGACCGCGTGATTTGGGCCTACGGCGACAAAACCGGCCTCAAATTCACCCTCTTCCGTCCGTTTAACTGGATGGGGCCGCGTCTGGATAACCTGAACGCCGCACGTATCGGCAGCTCCCGCGCCATCACCCAGTTGATCCTCAACCTGGTCGAAGGTTCGCCGATTAAGCTGATCGAAGGCGGTAAACAGAAACGCTGCTTTACCGATATCAGCGATGGTATTGAAGCCCTGTTCCGCATCATCGAAAACAAAGATGGCCGCTGTGACGGGCAGATCATCAACATCGGTAACCCGGACAACGAAGCAAGCATCAAAGAGCTGGCGGAAATGCTGCTCGACTGCTTCGAACGTCACCCGCTGCGCGACCGTTTCCCGCCGTTTGCTGGCTTCCGCGAAGTAGAAAGCAGCGACTACTACGGCAAAGGCTACCAGGACGTTGAGCACCGTAAGCCAAGCATTCGCAACGCTAAACGCTGCCTTGACTGGCAGCCGACGGTAGAAATGCACCAGACCGTTGAAGAGACGCTGGACTTCTTTTTACGCACCGTTGAGGTCACGGAACAGAAGCCATGAGAAAAGTCGGCCTGCGCATAGACGTCGATACCTTCCGCGGCACCCGTAAGGGGGTGCCGTCGCTGCTGGACATGCTCAATCGCTACGGCGTTCGCGCAAGCTTCTTCTTTAGTGTGGGGCCGGACAATATGGGACGGCATCTTTGGCGGCTGGTTAAGCCGAAGTTTTTACTAAAGATGCTGCGCTCAAAAGCGGCCTCGCTGTATGGCTGGGATATTTTACTGGCGGGCACCGCGTGGCCCGGCAGGAATATCGGGCGCGCCAACGCGGATATTATCCGCAGCGCCGCCGCCAGCCACGAAGTGGGGCTGCATGCGTGGGATCACCACGCCTGGCAGACTTGGTGCGGCGTATGGGACAGTGATGAGTTGCTCCACCAAATCGCACTGGGTAAAGAAGAGCTGGAATCGATAATCGGCACGGATATTACCTGTTCAGCCGTGGCTGGCTGGCGTGCCGACCAGCGGGTCATTAAGGCGAAAGAAGCTTTTGATTTTCGCTATAACAGCGACTGCCGGGGCAGTGCGCCCTTTTTGCCGATAACCGGTGTCGGCCAGACGGGCACGGTGCAAATTCCGGTGACGCTGCCGACCTGGGATGAGGTTGTCGGGGGTGACGTGAGCGCCAGCGGGTTCAACGATTTCATCCTGACCCGCATGCTCGATGATCCCGGTGTGCCGGTTTATACCATTCACGCCGAGGTCGAAGGGATCGCCCATCGCCTTGAGTTTGAAGATTTACTCCAGCGCGCCGCCGAGGCGAATATTCAGTTCTGCCCGCTGGGTGAACTGTTACCTGCCAATTTACGCACCTTGCCTACGGGCAAAGTTGTGCGAGGTGAAATTGCCGGCCGGGAAGGATGGTTGGGTTGTCAGCAAATGGAGAGAACGGAATGACGAAGTCGTCACGCTACGGTCTGGTTGTACTTGCCCTGTTTGTCCTCTACTACCTGATTCCTGTCGAATGGCGTTTACTCTGGCAGCCTGATGAAACGCGTTATGCAGAAATCAGCCGTGAAATGCTCAGCAGCGGAAACTGGACCGTGCCGCATTTTCTCGGCCTGCGTTATTTTGAAAAACCGATCGCCGGTTACTGGGTGAACTCCATATTCCAGTGGCTGTTCGGCGAAACCAACTTTGCCGTTCGCGCCGGGGTTATCTTTTCAACCGCGCTGGTTGCCGGGATGGTGTCATGGTTTGCCTGGCAGCTTTGGCGCGATAAACGCGTGGCGATGATGGCCGCCATCATTTTCATCACCATGCTGGAAGTTTACGGTATCGGCACCTATGCGGTGCTCGACCCGATGATTGCCCTGTGGCTGGTTGCCGGGATGTGCACGTTCTGGATTGCCGTTCAGGCCAAAACCACCTCCGTGAAAGCAGCGGGCTATGTGCTGCTGGGCCTGACCTGCGGCATGGGCGTCATGACCAAAGGATTCCTGGCGCTGGCCGTGCCGGTTCTGAGCGTTTTACCCTGGGCAATCGCGCAGAAAAAATGGAAAGAGGTGCTGATTTGGGGCTGGCTCTCCATCGCCAGTTGCGTGCTGGTTGTCCTGCCGTGGGGGCTGGCGATTGCCCAACACGAGCCAGATTTCTGGCACTACTTCTTCTGGGTGGAGCATATTCAGCGTTTTGCCATGGCGGATGCGCAGCACAAAGCCCCGTTCTGGTACTACCTGCCATTTGTCTTACTGGGAAGCCTGCCCTGGCTGGGGCTGCTGCCCGGTTCGCTTCGTCTGGCATGGTTCACCCGTGAGAATAACCGCGCGACGCTCTACCTGCTGTGCTGGGTAGTAATGCCATTTCTGTTTTTCAGTATCGCGAAAGGCAAACTGGTGACCTACATCCTGCCCTGCTTCGCACCGCTGGCGATTTTGATGGCGGGTTATTCGGTGCAGGCCGCAGAGAGAGGCTACCGTGCTTTGCGCGTGAATGCCTGGCTCAACATTGGCTTTGGTCTGTTTGGCCTGGTTGCCGCATTTATTGCCTCCCCATGGGGACCACTGAAAAACCCGGTATGGACGACACTCGAAAGCTATAAAGTGTTTTGTGCCGCCATGGCCTTTTTTGTCTGGGCACTGGTGGGCTGGTACACCCTGCGCAATACCGAAAAAAGTTGGATGCTCTCGGCATTGTGTCCGGCCGGGCTTGCGCTGCTGGTTGGTTTCGCCATCCCTAACCGGGTGATGGAATCAAAACAGCCGCAATTTGCGATCGGCATGGCAAAAGAGTCACTGGCATCCAGCCGCTATATACTGAGTGATAATGTCGGCATCGCCGCAGGCCTGGCGTGGGAACTCAAACGCAGCGATATTATTATGTTTGGCCAGACCGGTGAGCTGCAATATGGCCTCAGCTACCCGGATGCGAAAGACAAATTTATTGCTGAGAAAGATTTCAACGACTGGCTGGAACAACATCGTCAGGAAGGCAAAGTCACGCTGGTGGTGCTGCTTTCACGCGGTGAAAGTGTGAATAGCCTGCCGATTCCTCCCCCGTCAAATGTGTTTGTTCAGGGGCGAATCGCACTTATTGAATATGCGCCACAACCATGATCTGGTTTCTGCTTATGCTGGCAAGCCTGCTGAGCTTTGCCGGACAGTTGTGCCAAAAGCAAGCGACGCGGCCTGCCCTCAGGGTGGGCCGCCGTCGTCATATCTTAACCTGGCTCGGACTGGCATTGGCCTGCCTCGGCCTGGGCATGATTTTTTGGCTACTGGTCTTACAGAGCGTCCCCGTTGGCATCGCCTACCCGATGTTAAGTCTCAATTTTGTCTGGGTGACGCTGGCCGCCTGGGGGATCTGGCGTGAACCGGTTAACCTGCGCCACTGGCTTGGCGTGGGGTTAATTATTGTGGGCATTGTGGTTCTGGGTGGTGCAGCATGAAAGGTATTCTTCTGGCGCTGGTCAGCGTGTTGTTAACCAGTGCGGCGCAGCTTGCAATGGGCTATGCCATGGCGGCCCTTCCGCCGGTATCGCAATTTTATGCCTTTATCGGCGCGCTGTGGCCCGTTCATCTGGAAACGACGCTGCTGCTGGCCGGGCTTGCGGGTTACCTGGCCTCAATGTTTTTCTGGTATCTGGCTTTGCACCATCTGGCATTGAGCAAAGCCTATGCCCTGCTGAGTCTCAGCTATATTCTGGTGTGGTCGGCGTCCCTTATTTTGCCCGGTATGCGCGGCATTTTTTCCGTTCAGTCGCTAACGGGCGTGCTGATTATTATTGCGGGCGTACTGGTTATTTTTCTGCCCGCACATAAAAAGCCCGGCTGATTATCGCCGCAGCGCCAGTAATAATACGCCTGCGGTAATCAGCAGCAGTCCTCCCGCTTCACGCAGCCCTGGCCGTTCGCCGAGAAAAATAAAAGCAAAAATCGCCACCATCACCACGCTCATTTTATCGACCGGGACAACTTTAAACGCTTCGCCGATCTTTAACGCCCGGAAATAACACACCCAGGATGCTCCCGTCGCCAGACCCGATAAGATCAGAAAAAGCCAGGTGCGTTTGCCAATCAGCAAGGGGTTCTGCCACTTACCGGTAAAGTAAATAAAAGCCGCCAGAATAACGATAATAATCCCGGTGCGGATTAGGGTCGCAAAATCGGAGTCTACATTTTGAATCCCGACTTTAGCGAAAATGGCGGTCAGTGCGGCAAAAAAGGCGGACAGCAGCGCCCAGATAAACCAGTTGCTGAGTGAAAACATGCTCTCTCCCATTCATTATTACCATCAATATAGGCTCCTGCGGATAAAAGAGATTATGCCGCAAATCGGCGGGCTATTTTTATGCAGCAAACACCCGCGCATGGCCTGTAATTTTGAGCGCAACCGTAGTGCCTGGCAATAATAATTGTGGGGTGACGGTATTGATGGTGAGCGTTTGCGCACGATCCGTAAATCCCAGCGTCAGCGTCGAAAGATAACCGGCAAAATCGATATCCAGCACTGTCGCCTGCAACGCAGTTTCACCCACTGACGCCGGGGTAATCATCAGTTGTTCCGGGCGCAGCATGATGCGCCGCACCCCCTGCGCCTGGTTGTCATCCACCGGCACATCCCCCACCAGACAGCGTGCCTGACCATTGGCGACCTCCGCCGTCAGGATTAACGCATCCCCTAAGAAGAGCGCCGTCTCTTCATCGACCGGCTGCGAATAGACCGCCTGCGGCGTCCCCACCTGGGCAAACCGCCCGTGGCGAATGACGGCAATCTGCTCGGCAAAAGAGAGTGCTTCGTTCTGGTCGTGGGTGACCAGCACGGCAGCAACGCCCGCCTCAGAGAGGAGATCGGCGGTCGCTTTACGGGTTGTGGCGCGCAACCCGGTATCCAGCGCCGAGAAGGGTTCGTCCAGCAACATCAGCGCCGGTTGCTGCGCCAGCGCACGCGCCAGTGCCACGCGCTGCTGCTGGCCACCGGAGATTTCATGCGGCCAGTGACGCGCCAGTTGCCTGTCCAGAGACACCCGATCCATCAGGGCTTCAACCTGCTTACGCCGTTCCTGGCGCGAGGCGCGGATCCCCCAGCCAATGTTTTCTTCAACCGTCAGATGCGGAAAAAGCGCCCCTTCCTGCGGGACAAAACCAATTTTTCGCTGATGCGCCGGAACCGATACTGTCGGGCTAAACAGCGGCGTGCCGCGCATCGTTATCTGGCCGCTATCGGGCATCTCAAACCCGGCAATCAGGCGTAACAGGGTGGTTTTACCGGAGCCTGACGGCCCCACTATCGCGGTGCGGCTGCCGGGTGACAGTGAAAGAGTGATGTTATCCAGCACCTGAGTGTGGCCAAATTTTTTCGACACATTAATAAGCTCGAACATCTTAACGACCCGATAGTTTTTGTGATTGCTTGTAAAGCAGGCCCGTCAGGGGAAGAGAAATCAGGATCATGCACAGGGCATACGGGGCCGCAGCAACGTAATCAATCTCGCTGGTCAGCGCCCAGAAACCAGTGGCAAGCGTGCGTGTTCCCAGCGGAGAGAGCAGCAGTGTCGCTGTCAGCTCATTGCTCACCCCCAGAAAGACCAGTGCCGCGGCAGCCGCCGCACCGGGCGCCGCCAGGCGCATTGTCACGCGACACAGCGCCCATCCCGGCGATACCCCAAGACTCTGCGCGACATGTTCAAGTTCGACAGGCGCCTGAGCGATACCGGCGCGTAAGTTGATCAGCGCCCGGGGAATAAACATCAGCATATACGCCAGAAAGAGTGTCACTTCGGTCTGATAAATAGGCCGCGCGTAATGAATGGTGACCGTCACCAGCGCCAGCGCCGTCACGATCCCCGGCAGTGAACTGGCCACATAATTCATGCTTTCCAGCAGCCGGAACAGGCGACGCGGATGGCGAACCGCCAGCCACGCGCACGGAATAGCAAAGCCAGTGGTAATGAGTGCCCCGGCCAACGCCAGGACCACCGTTTGATGCAGGGATAACCACAAATCACCGTTCTGCCAGACCGCCAGGCCGCCCGCCCACAGCCAGCGCCCCAGCACCGCAATGGGCGTTCCCAGCGCCAGCACGACCATGCAGGCCAGCAAGAGTTGTCCCAGCAGATGACCTGCCATAGCGGGTGCATGGATATTCTGACGGCGGGCGGAGCCTCCCCCCACGCGGGCATAGCGAGCTTTGCCGCGGGTTGCCCCTTCCAGCAACAAAAGCCCCAGGCAGCACAGCGCGAGCACCCCCGCCAGCATATTGGCCGCCGGGCCGCTAAAAGTAGACTGGAACTGATCGTAAATAGCGGTAGTGAAGGTATCGAAGCGGATCATCACGTACAGGCCATACTCTGCCAGCAGGTGCAGGCCCACCAGCAGCGCGCCGCCCCAGATAGCCAGTTTCAGTTGCGGCAATACCACACGAAAGAAAACCTGCCACGGAGCAATGCCTAAGGATGCGGCAACGTCTTCAAGGTTCGGATCCAGTCGCCGCAGAACGGCGGCAACCGGCATATAAATAAACGGGTAATAAGCCAGCACGGAGATAAACACGGCGGCCGCCAGCCCATGTAATGAAGGGATAACGCTCACCCACGCGTAGCTTTGCACAAAGGCCGGGATCGCCAGCGGCGCAACCACCAACAACGACCAGACGCGACGCCCCCGCAGTGCGGTTCTCTCCGTCAGCCAGGCCAGCGCTACGCCAAGACAAACGCAAATAGGGAGTGAAAAAAGTATCAGCAGCAGCGTGTTCGCCAGTAACTCCGCGACACGCGGGCGAAAAACGAGCGCCTTAACGCTCTCCCATCCCGTATCAATACCTGTCGCAATCACAAACCCAACGGGCAGTAACGCCAACAGGGAAACCAGCATGGCTAATATCACCAACATTCGCGCGGGGCGATGCTGATGCGTTTGGCGTTGCTGTTTTCCAGCCAACGGAATGCTCAAACCAGACATAAGGCGCTCACTGTTATTATTTTAAAGAATACCCGCCTGGGTCATCAGCTCGGTGACTTTTTTACTGTTGAGCGTAGACGGTTCAACTTTCGGCGCTTCAAGTTTATTCAGCGGTACCAGTTTTTCGTTAGAGGCAGCGTTCACGCCCACCGCATATTCAAACGCGTTGTTGGTGCGCAGAATATCCTGCCCGGTTTTGCCGGTGATCCATTTAATAAAGGCCTGGGCCTGCGCTTTATGTTTGCTGGACGCTAACACACCGCCACCGGAAATACTGACAAAGGCACCCGGATCCTGATGTTTGAAATAGTGAAGTTGCGTGTTTTTGCTGTTCTCACCGGTTTTTGCCTGATCGACAAAATAGTAGTAATGGTAAATAACGCCACTATCAATCTGCCCGGCATTCACCGCTTTTAAGACAGTGCTGTTACCTTTATAAGCAACAAAGTTGGTTTTCATCGCTTTCAGCCAGTCGAGGGTCGCCGGTTCGCCTTTTAACGCCAGCATAGCGCTGACAATCGCCTGGAAATCGGCACCCGACGGAGAGGCTGCCCAGCGCCCTTTCCATTCCGGCTTCGCTAAATCCATGAGAGATGTCGGCACCTGTGCCGGGCTGATTTTGCTCGGGTTATAAACGAACACGGTGCTACGTGCGGCAATCCCAATCCAGCGGCCATGCGCCGGACGATAAGCGGCAGGCACCTGTTTTAGAGTATCGGCATCCAGCGGAGCGAACAGGTTTGCGTTGTCGACCAGCGTCATTGCCGGAGAGTTTTCAGTCAGGAAAACATCGGCAGGCGAAACACTCCCTTCCTGGACAAGCTGATTACCCAGCTCGGTATCGCCGCCATTACGCAGGGTCACTTTAATACCAGTCTCTTTCGTGAAACCATCAACCCATGACTGAACCAGATTTTCATGCTGGGCATTATAAATGACAATGCCGTCGTCGTTGTCGGCCGCAAAAGCAGATGAACCCGCGAAAACAGAAGAGATGACCAAAGCTATCGAACACATGGCAGAAAAGCGATTTCTCATATTTATTCCTTATAAAAGGTGTGTATAAACGAAGCGTTTGCAAGCTGGCTGGAGTTTAAACGCACAGATATCGGAATGAGAATCGAAATAATTCTCAACATTCGAGTTCGCTATTTAATACTGCCGAATTTTAAATATTTTAATAAACATATCGTTTTAAATTACGAGAACATCCAAAGATTAAGAAAACCTTAACCTGCCTGAAATTTATCAACTTTTTTCAGCTTCCATTTTTTGGTATCGTCCTTTCTTTTCAGGATTTATAAAATTAATATCATTCTATCCCTGATGCCAGCAGGGACACTATAATTAATAATAAAAGGCACGCTGACACATCATGAACGGTAAAAAAATAGATACCATCGCAAAAATTGCCATGCGCAGTCGTGGCATTACGGTAAAGGAAAAAAGAGTTCGCTTTCAGGGCGTCACTGTTCTTTTTCGCTACAATGAAGGCCGTTATGATGTCTTCTCTGATAACGAAAAGGTCGACTCTATCGAAACCAATAACATTAATCAGGCTATTGCGGAATACAAGAAGAAAAAGCAAAGCTAACGCCTCCTGCCCCGCTTTTCCCCTGACAACGCAACCGCGTTAGACGCCAGACAGCTACACTCATCACATCCTCTTTTGTCTTGTCGCTATGGAGATTGTTATGTCAGAAAAGCTTCACGCGCAGTGCCACTGCGGTGCCGTCGCATTCACCGTTGAACTCACTGATGGGTTTAATACCCTACGCCGTTGTAATTGCTCGTTTTGCCGGATGCGCGGTGCGGTAGCCGTCTCTGCCCAGTTATCCGGGCTCGAAGTAACGCGGGGCAAGGAGAAACTCACCGAGTACCGTTTTAATACCCAGGCAGCGGCTCACTATTTTTGCTCCGTCTGCGGCATTTATACCTTTCACCAGCGCCGCTCCAACCCGGAGCAATTTGGCGTAAATGTCGCCTGCATTGAAGGCGTTTCCCCTTTCGATTTTCCGGTTGTTCCCGTCATGGATGGCGTGCATCATCCCAAAGATGGCCCAAGCGATGGCATCATGGGCTATCTGACATTCAACGTGAAGTAACCCCTACCCTGGCTGACCTCGGGCCAGGGGTTCTCTACATTTACCTTATGATTTTTGCATATCTGCCCCTTTTACTCGCCATTGAAAAATACTAGTATGGTAGTTACAAAAACATGACTGAATAAAAGGACAACTGTGATGCAAATGACAATGCGCTGGTTTGGGCCAGACGAGGATAAAATTCCGCTTGAACATATCCGCCAGGTACCGGGGGTTGAAGGTGTGGTCGGCGCGCTTTACGACGTCGCTGTCGGTGACGTCTGGCCTGTCGATAAAATTAAACACCTGGTTGGTCTTGCTCATCAGGCGGGCCTCAAGATGGAAGTTATCGAGAGCGTTAACATCCATGACGACATTAAGATTGGCCTGCCCAGCCGCGATCAGTACATCGAAAATTACCAGCAGACCATCCGTAACCTCGCCCGTTTTGGCGTGAAGGTGATCTGTTATAACTTCATGCCGGTATTCGACTGGATGAAGACCGAGATGAATTACGTCCTGCCGGATGGCTCGCTGACCATGGCCTTTGAGAAAAAGGGGATCGACAAGAGTCTTGAGCAAGTGGTGCGCGAGGTGCTGGATAATTCGAACGGCTTCGCCCTGCCCGGCTGGGAACCTGAACGTCTGGCCGGCGTGCAGGAACTGTTCGCGAAATACAAAGACGTGGACGATAAGACGCTGCGCACCAATCTGGTCTACTTCCTTGAGCGCGTCATTCCGGTGTGTGAAGAGGTTGGCGTGAAAATGGCTATTCACCCGGACGATCCGCCGTATTCGATCTTCGGCCTGCCGCGTGTGGTAAAAAACCGCGACGACCTTGACTGGATCTGTAACGCCGTCGACTCCCCGGCTAATGGCATTACGCTGTGCACAGGCTCCATCGGTGAAGACCCGGAAAATAATGTCTACGACATCCTGGCGGAGTTCACACGCCGTAAACGCATTCATTTTGCGCATGTGCGCAATATTAAGCTCATCAAAGACAAAGATTTCTACGAGTGCGCGCATCCCTCTCCGTACGGTTCGCTGGACATGTACAAGGTGATGCAGGCACTGCATGACAATGGCTTCGAGGGTTATATCCGCCCGGATCATGGCCGCTTTATCTGGGGGGAAACCGGTCGTCCAGGCTACGGCTTATATGACCGTGCGCTGGGTGTGACCTATCTTGTCGGCCTCTGGGAAGCGCTGCAGAAGAAACAGCATTAACCTGTTTACCGCCTGCGCATATTTGGGCAGGCGGTTACCCCACATTTCACATCTTCCTCTCCTCACCATCACCGCACCGGGTAATCCCCCTCTTATCATTCAATAAATCTCCCCTGGATTTTTGCATTTTTTAGCGTTTCGATTACGCTTATGGATCAACTTGCCTGCCGCATGGCGTTCGCCAAATCTTTGGCTATAGATCCTGACTGAATGAGGCCGTCGTGAAGGGTACCCGTGACAGCGATGATGGTGCCATTAAGTGCCCTTTAACACAGATGCGCTCGTGTGAAGAGAGGTTGGGCGCGCTTGTGATAGAGATGTTGCATGCTAAGCAAACCATCAGCAAACGCACCATCTGCCTTAAAATTGCTGCCCGCATCGCGACTGAGGCGGACGCGGCAACCGAAGCGCAACTTAACGCCTTAATGGCGCTGATCTTTACCAAAGGTCAGAAGTGAAAGCCCGGTCATCTTTGAAATAAGATCAGCAAAAAGAGGCAGGTTTGGCCTGAGTGTGCATAATGTTTAGGGCTTGTGTAAAACAGTGTCGTAAATTTTGAGAGGCGAAATGAGTAAAAATGATAAGGACAAACTTGTAGATACTGTCATGGGAGAAGCGATTCTTACGCTTCTGGAATCAGCGGATGATATTTCTTTCGATGCCTTAATTGTGCAATTGCAGGAAAACCTAAGTAGTGAAACCGACAGTGAAAGGCAGGAAGCCTGGCGAAGCGCAATCAGTGGTGTGCACCATTTCCGTACACAGCCCGAGCACAGCAAAAAAAGCGCCTGGTCTTTGCAAACGACCCAGCGCAAAAGTCGACTCCGCGACGACACTCTGTTAAGTATCAGCAAAGCAATCAAACACTAAGCATACACGCCCTGTTTAACCTGTATGGTTAACAGGTTTGCGATTCCACCTGTACCCTTCTAATCAGACTTGCGTCAGCATGTTCCGACATAATGCTCATTGTGAATTTGATCTGGCCTGACGGCTTTAGAAGACGTTCATCATCTCAGCAACGGGAGAGTAATTGAACGAAAATGAGCAAGTTCAACCAGAGGAAATCCATGAGGCGATTGGCCTGGCCGCCACTTATCTTATGAATTCGCGCCTGCCCATAAAGGCAGATAACCTCGTCATGGTGCTTCGCGCGCAGGAAGTCATGGCAACATGTTCCCGCCAGAGAAGCGTTCTGGAAGCCACCCGACACTATCTGATACAGCGGCGCAAAAAGCCGCTGTAATGGCTACCCGGCATTATCCTGGCGTGACGGAGACAAGTACGATTGATGGCTGCCTTCGATTTCATCGCGAAGGCAGCATGTTATCAGGCAGGGAATCAGAAAATTTGAATTAAACGTCGTCGGGGGTTTTCTGAACAACCATTTCAAGCGCGTTGCGATAGATATCCAGTTTGACGACATCTTTTTCAATTTCAAGCAGTTGAATGAGCGCAAAGATAAGATCTTTATTGCTTACATCAGCCTTGTGAGCACGGAGGCTCTGCGTGATTTCTGCGATAAGCTGTTCTTCCGCCTCGAAAGCATGAGGATCGCGACCAAAAAAGGCGTTTAGTTGTTCCTCAGTTGTCGTGCTCTGCATATTCATTCCTGTAAAAAAGTAAACTACGGCTCTCTGCAAGGTGTCAGAAGAACCAAACCAAGAATAAAATTAGACAGCAATCTCACGACCCGCAATGTCATTGATGAAATTTTTTGACCGTCTGGTCCAGATGCGCTTTATCGCTTGTCTGACATCAATCATTCCGGCTTTTTGTACAGTAAAATACTGGCGTATGACCATAGACAAAATAGTAACTTGCCGCATTCGCTCTCACGATATCGATACTGATGCCGCGATCGCGCAGATGGTAAAAATCAGGCATCTGGTCCAGTAAAGGTTCCGTCCGTTTTGGCAGTTCATTGGTGTCGTTCGACACCATAATCATTTTCCCATTCTCATACCAATAATTAAAAGAGACGTTATTACTGACAGTCAGCGCCGGCTGTGTCCCTTTTATATATTTCCCCGATGATTCATAACTGCCACTGCCGCCATCGAATGAATAATTGGTAATGATATCCATTATGGCATCCTCATCGACAATAATGGCATGAGCATCACAGGTAAAATGGTTACGCTGATAGCTGAGATACCCGGCGCAAAGTAGCGGCGTCGCAATGGCGATTAAGATAGCTCCCCAGAGCAGGAAAAGTTTATTGGTTTTCATGGTATTTCTGCCGATAAAAAAGGGCCTTACAATGCGCATTAGCGCTATCAGGTGTTTTATCACATAAGAAGATTGATATTCCCTGTTGCAGGCGATTGACAGTCATATAGGCACTGTCCCCTGGCTTACAGGTGATCGGATAACGCGCAGATAACGCGTTAAACTGACTGCGACTGTGCTCCACATCGTACCAGGAAGAAAAAACCTCACAGTTACCGATTTTTCCAACCTGCTGATAATCCGCAAACACGGCTTTATCATTATTAAGTGAGCCGTAGAGCACAGCACATGAGAGGCAAAACAGCAGGCCTGCCATAAAAAAGGCAACAGGTGAATGTAATAGCGCGTCCCATCTTGAGTCTTGCTTGTTGATGATTATATTGTCATTCGCAACGGGCATATGCCCGGCGTCAACAGACTCAGGGATAACTGTCCTCTGCGGCAGAAAATCAGCCGGTTCCCCTGTGCAAATTTGCGCAACAGATTTAAACCCTGCCTTGGGAATTGTTTTAATCACATCATCGGCGAGCCCTGCAGATTTCAATGCTTTTCTGACTGACGCAATAGCCTGATATAAAGCGTTGGTTGTGACAACCGCCCCCTGCTTTCCCCATACCGCATCAAATAAGAAACGCTGCGAAAGTACTTCTCCATTATGTAAAAGAAGCTGCAACAAGCATTCGTTTACCGGGCCGTGGAGGATAATGCACTGGGCAGGGTAGTTTTGTATCGCGTAAAGACGTCGCTCATCGGGTTCAAACAGGACAACATCGTTAATCAACCATGCAGTCTTCATAGCGTGACCATCAGAGATATACGCACACTGACTCCCCTTGAAAAAACCGCGCGCACAAAAATCTGATTCAGATTTTTATTGTTAATTTTCAGCATGTTATTATCATTTTCTCAAACACCAAACCTACGTATTCCTGCCCGCGAATCGCTTTCCATTCAGTATAAATCATATAACGTCACTCTACTTTTTTTCCACAATCCTTAAAGTAGCTGACATCCGGCACGTTGATTGGGCCAAAAGTATGTTCTCCGCCAGGCAGGGCGCTGTCAGGCTCAGAGGCAGAAACAAGAAGCTGATATCAGCATGAATAACCAGCTTCTAACAAAAATATAGTTATAAATCTTGATGACTAAAAAAAGAATCTTTAACAGCTAAAAGAGGAACGACGAAACCACTTTTCAGGACAAAAAACTCAAGATTCTATTTAGATTAGATTAAATGATTGAGGCGTGGAGTAGCATCCACCCCGAAATAGCGCAGCGGATCGGAGATTGGAAAGCCTCGGTATCAACCATATAATCACCCTATAAATGTATGGTTTATCGAGAAGCACTCTGTGTCGCGGCATCAGGCCGAGCTATTTTAATGCGAGCATGACAGAATGGGCTATCGCTTATATGGATTCATGATTGGTAAAGAAATACATTTCGACATTAACAGTCGTCGATTGTACAGGTTACCAACCAGCCAATCTGATAACAATTTGATATTCGCCTCTGTCGTTTTTAACGATACGATGATGAATCTTTTTCTTTATTTATTGAAATATGGTCGACATAACAACATCAGTAAAGAAGAATTATTTCACAACATTTGGGAAGTGAGTAACTTAAGTCCTTCCTCGCAACGGCTATGGCAGGTTTTAAATAACTTAAGTAAAAAGCTCACGCTAATCGGTCTGCCCCGTGACTTTATCATTAATAAAAAAGGCCGGGGCTATACCGTAAATTATGAGGATGTTACCCCAATTTATTATCGAGTGAGTGAACTCCCGACTCACTCTATTAAAAAAGAGGAGAAGCCAGATACCCTGAGAGAGTGATGTCAGCCAGGGATTTGCCCTGCGCACCCCCGTGCAAAGGGCTTTTTTTTCTATTGTAATCCGATCGCGGGACGTAATCTGCCCCCTTTAATACTGATGCTATGAAACCGTCCAATGACGGTAATGCCGATACTGGAAGAATAAATGAATCTGATACAACCTTTTTTAAACCTGAAAGTTGGCAGGAAATTACTGTTAGGTTTCTCGATCGTATTGTTTGTTACAATCGCGGTTCTGACCTCCGGTATTTTTGGCTTAAACAATATTCAGGATAAAGTTACTAAAAACGAGCTTTCAACCGATCTTTTTAATTCACTTTCAAGCGTAAGACTTGGCCGCACTAATTTTCAGTATACGCTTGAACAAAAATATTTAGATCAAACAAACGCCTCTGCACGTCGTATGCAGGACACGATCAACCAGCTTAATACATTCACCTGGTCGGTTGAGGGTAAAAGCGCCCTGGACAAAACGGCAAGTGCGGTTAGCGACTATGTCGAAACGCTAAATCTTTTCACCAAAGCGCTGAACGCGAAGAAGCTGAGCGAGAAAAAACTGGATACGCAGGAACTCAATGACGATTCCGCGCTGGCAGATAAAACCAGTAAAAACAGTGCACTCACTCAAAGCCAGGCACTTCTGGCCGAGCAAGTGGCTTTCCTGATGAGTGATATTGACTCACAGGTCACTCTCTATAAAAGCCACCCGACGGAACAGTTGCAAAAAGAGATTATCCTTCGCCTGGCCGCCTGTAAAACAGCAACCGAACAGCTTCTTCTGCAATTGCCGGATGACCAGAAAACCTGGCTTGCGGATGACGTGCCATATTTCCAGAACATCGCGGTAGAGCTGGAACATTACCGCAATCTCTGGACGGAACAGTCCACCCTGTCATCGCAACTGACTGACCGGGCAGTGATTTTGACTAACGCCATTCAAGCTCTGTTTGATCTCCAGCAGCAAATTGTCGCCACGGTCGTCAGTAATGTGCAATGGCAAATGAGCACGGTAGCGCTGATTGGTATCCTGGCCGGTATCGCTTTAGCGTTCTGGATCACCCGCGCCATTACCCGCCCTCTTAATGAAACCCTGTATGTGGCGGAACAAATTGCGAAAGGCGATCTGACCAGTACGCTGACCAGCAACCGCCGCGATGAGCCGGGCCTGTTAATGCAGGCGGTTGCCACCATGAATGAGAATTTGAAAAACATCATTTATGACGTGCGTAATGGCGTGGAGAGTGTGGCGCGGTCATCCTCGGAAATTGCCGCAGGCAATATGGACTTATCGTCTCGTACTGAGCAGCAATCTGCCGCCGTCGTGGAAACAGCCGCCAGTATGGAGCAGCTAACCTCCACCGTGGCGCTCAATGCCGAAAATGCCAGCCATGCCCGTCTGCTCTCAGAAGAGGCATCGCAAAATGCCAGCCAGGGTAGCCAGATCTCGCAGCAGGTTATCGACACCATGAAGAACGTGCGTAGCAGCTCGCACCGCATTTCGGAAATTACCACGGTTATCAATAGCATTGCCTTTCAGACCAACATTCTGGCGCTCAATGCGGCGGTTGAAGCCGCGCGTGCTGGCGATCAGGGGAAAGGCTTTGCGGTGGTCGCTGCCGAAGTTCGTAACCTCGCCCAGCGCAGTGCGCAATCGGCGAAAGAGATTGAAAACCTGATTCAGGAATCCGTGGTGTACGTCGACAGTGGCTTCACGCTGGTCGAAAGCGCGGGTGAAGCCATGTCCAAAATCGAGACGTCGGTAGCCCAGGTGCGCGACATCATGGGCGAGATTGCCGCGGCAACCGATGAACAAAGCCGGGGTATTTCGCAAATTGCTCAGGCCATGGCAGAGATGGACACCACCACGCAGCAAAATGCCGCGCTGGTTGAAGAGTCCTCCGCTGCTGCCAGCTCGCTGGAAGATCAGGCGGCGCAGCTCGAAAAAGTGGTTTCTATTTTCCGGGTCGCCAAAGAGACCGCCATTCAGAGTGAAAAACGGATGCTGACGCGCAGCAACATGACAATACTACCGACGAAAAAAGCCAGCAACCATGATAATGGCGACTGGGTTAAGTTCTGAGTCTCCGTTTTTCTAAATCTCGTCAGGCAATCGTAATTGCTGATTGCCTGACGACACAACCGCCGATTGCCATCCCCTTTGACTCTGTTTTATTACAACGACACCGGACTATGCCAAACCTGATTAAAGCAGCAACATTGTTTTCGCAACTGCAACAGAAAACGTATTTTGGTTTCGTCGTGATGACCGGCACGGTGAAATTAATTGCCGCTGTATTTTTATCACTGGTCTTACTGGCATCAGGGCTCAGTTTGATCGCTATGCACCAGTTACATTCAGAACGGGAAAATGCCCGCGTCGCGGCACAAAGCATCCTCACCTATACCGAGGAGTTGCTGGGCGAAGCCAGCGATGCCGCCAAAAGTAGCCTGCAGGCGCAACAGGTCATATGCAGTGGCAGCCTCTCTCGTGAACAGGCGTTTTTGCTGAACCATTTCCCCCATATTCAGGCGATAAGTTTTGTGCAAGGGAATACGATTGGTTGCTCCTCATTAACCGCGGCCCAGAGAAAAATAATTCCACAACGGCTGTTATCACATATCGGCAAAACAGATGCCCCCGTTGAAACATTATTGTTTGATATGCCAACCCTTTATTATCTCGCCAATATTCAAAACAATACGTTACTGGTCAATATAAGCGCCACTTTTATTAACAATGCCTTTAACCTTGATGGTGTGCAGGGAAATATGTATCTGCAAATTGGCGGCGCGCAGGTCTGGAGTGACGGCAGTATTATTTATGCCTCCGGGGACAACGACCACTTTATGCACCTGAGGTCGGCGACCTTCCCGATTTCGGTCGCCTGGCAATACCCCGTGGCGATACCCTTGTATCGCTTTATTGCGGAAAACACGTCGATACTCGCGTTTGCCCTGCTGGTTGCAACAATGTGCGGCTATCTCTTCTGGCGACTGATGGGCTATTTCACATCGCCCTTCCAGACGTTACAGCAGGCGATTACGCAACGGCAGATCCATCCGTTTTATCAGCCATTCTTTAAAGGTGACACGGGTAAGATCGCCGGGTTTGAGGTACTCGCCAGGTGGAAACACCCCACGTATGGCTATGTTTCACCTGATATTTTCATTCCGCTGGCCGAACAGCATCATCTGATTGGCCCATTAACCCGGCTGCTGATGCAGCAAATCACCGCCGATTTTCAGAAGGCTATCCATCACTTTCCCGATGGACTCTATATTTGCATTAATATCAGTGCGCAAAATTGCCTTGATCCGCATTTTGAAATTGATATCAGCGACATGATGCACAACCTGGAGGCGAAAAAACGCCATATCGTGGTTGAAGTGACCGAACGGCATCCGTTGCATGTCACGCCACAACTGAACGAATGGCTTGCCGCCCTGCGTCGCGCCAACATATCCGTGGCACTCGATGATTTCGGCACCGGTTATTCAAACCTCGCCTATATTTGCGCACTGCAGCCTGAATTTCTCAAAATCGACAAAATGTTTGTCAGCCAGATAGACAACAATACCGATACTCGTCTGGTGGAAAGCGTCATTGACCTGGCGAAAAAAATGCGTCTCAAGGTGATCGCCGAAGGGGTAGAAACCCAGGCGCAGGTAGATTACCTGCGCGCAAAAGATGTCGATTTCATGCAAGGTTACTATTTCTGCCGTCCACTGCCTGCAGAAGACTTTATTAAGCGGATGAGGCTTGAGGTTAGCGCTCCGTCAAAATATTAAGGAACTGCCGGGTTCGTGGGTTTGTCGGGTTCACCAGCACCTCGTCAGGCGTGCCATCGTCGGCGATGATGCCTTTTTCCATAAACAGCACCCGATCGGCCACATCACGGGCAAATGACATCTCGTGGGTAACCAGCAGCATCGTCATATTCTGCCCGTGGGCAATCTCACGGATCACCTGCAATACCTCACCCACCAGTTCCGGATCCAGCGCCGAAGTCACTTCATCAAATAGCATAATGCGCGGATGCATTGCCAGCGCCCTGGCTATCGCCACACGCTGTTGCTGCCCGCCGGACAAATTTGCCGGCCACGCCTTCGCTTTATGCACCAGCCCCACCAGCGACAGATAATGCTGGGCGCGGGCACGGGCTTCCTCCGAATCCAGACGCAGCACGCTGACTGGCGCCTCCATAACATTCTGCTCCACCGTCAGGTGCGGAAAGAGATTAAAGTGCTGAAACACCATCCCCACTTCATGTACAACAGGCTTATGCGAAAACCACCGATGCCGCCGCTCTTTTTCCACGGGTTGGTTGTTCACCTGCACCATTCCCTCAGTGGCCGTCTCCAGCCCCTTTATCAGGCGCAAAATGGTTGATTTACCAGAACCGCTTGGGCCAATCAATGCCACTTTTTGCCCGGCAGGAACGGCCAGGCTCAGGTTATCAAGCACACGGGTATCGCCATAATTCTTGACCACATTAGTCAAGGAGATCAGCGGCGCAGATGACGAAAGCACAGTCGATTCAGCCATGGTGTTTCTTTTTTTCCAGAACAGAGAACAGGAGAGACGTGGGCAAGCTGATAGCCAAAAATAGCACAGCCATGAGCGTATAAGGTTCATTGTAACGATAGGTCACACCGGCTATCTGCTTCGCCGCCTGAAACAGCTCAGGGATGGTGATCACCGCCAGCAAGGGCGTCTCTTTGAACATACCAATCAGGTAGTTACCGAGCACAGGCAACATCGGTTTCATCGCCTGCGGCAAAATAATCCGGCGCCAGGTCGCCCAGGCAGAGAGATCCAGCGCCCGCGCGGCTTCCCACTGCCCCTTCGGCACATCATCGATCGCTCCACGAAACGCCTCGGCAATATAGGCGCCGTAATAAAGCGCCAGACCGAGGATGCCGGTGCTGATCGCAGGCAACTGTAGTCCACTTAACGGCAGCGCAAAAAAGAGAAAATAGAGCTGCACCAGTAACGGCGTCTGGCGGAAAAAGGCGACATACGCCGCACAAACGCCCCCTAAAAGGCGGACGCGACTCTGGCGGAGAATAGCCACGGCGGCGCCAGTCAGCACAGCGGCAGCAAAACCAGCAATCATGACCTGCAGCGTGACCAGCAACCCGGAAAGCAGTTCAGGCAGTATGGAACGGGCAAACGCGAAATCAAACATGCATTTTACTCCTGCGCCTGGCGATGGCGGGTATAGCGACGCTCAGCGCGGCGTACCAGTAACACCAGCGGCCACGACAAGACAAAGTAACACACCAGGACAAGCGTCCAGATGAAGGTTTGATGGCCGAGCGTGGTAATGAGCGTCGCGCCAGAAAAAGTCAGGTCGCTTAATGTAATCATCGACACCAGCGAGGTGGACTTCAGTAGCTCCACCAGCAAATTACCCAGCGGCGGCAGCATAAACCCCAGCGCCTGCGGCAAGATGATGCGTCGAAACGCCACCACAGGGGGGAAATCCAGCGCCACAATCGCATCGCGTTGCCCACGCCCGACATTCACCAATGCCGCGCGCACAATTTCCGCGCCAAAGGAGGAGAAGTTCAGCCCGAGACCAATCACCGCCGTGGTCATGGGCGCCAAAGAAATGCCAAATAACGGTAGGATAAAGAACAGATAAAAAAGCTGCACCAGCGCCGACGTACCGCGAAAAAACTCAATATAAACACGCGCGATAACTCGCAATACCCGGTGGCGCGAAAGGCCCAGTAGCGCGACGCCAAACGCCAGCACTAACGCCAGCAATGCCGCAAAAAAAGTGATTTGCAGCGTGACGCCCACCCCCTTGATCAGTTGCCCGGCGATAAACGCCAGCGTCCCGCTTTCCATTACTATCACGTTCGATCATCCGTGCCATGTACGTCGTTTTCTACAGGTGCCAGGCTTATCAGCCATTCACCTTGCGTGGTGATATTGTGGTTGACTATCATCAGAACGAGACCGGTAAATGGCGCAACAATCTCCGCAAGCGGCTGGCCGAAAATATCCAGCACCCGGCCTAAACGCTGCCCACCCTGCACCCTTTGCCCGACGCCGACATCGAGATAGAGACGTCCGCTATGTGGCGCTTCCACCTTGAAGAAATTGCTCACCACCTGGTTTTGCCGCTGGCGTACTGCTGGTGCATCCGCCGTCAGCCCAAGATAGCGAGCAATGTTGGCGACCCCGTTAAAATGAAACAGGGTATTTTCCTCATCGAGAATACCGTTGGCACCGCCCTCAGACATCACCGCGTGGCGCCCCTTCCACGGTAGTTCGTTGGTTGCCCGGCCCCGGTTGTTGGTCTGATCTTTATCGAACTCGACAATGACATCGGCATCAAACTGATGCGCCAGTTGTCGGGTCTGGTCGTCAAACTCGCGGTTGCCCGTAAGCTGACACATCACAAAGCGGGCGACCTCTTCACGTAAATCACCGCCATGTAGATCCACAAACACCGTCGCATCGCCCGCCCATTCATTGAGTACCCGCTCGATCAGCACTTCACTGAATGTCCCGTCGGGATTTCCAGGCGACAGGAAATTGATGTTCTTGTTGTCCACCGGGCAGACAAATTCCGCATGGCTGTAGAGACCCGGCATATTAAGGATCGGTAGAATACGCACCGTCCCCTGCTGCAGATGCCCGGCAAAATAGTCCTTTAAGCGCAAGGCAGCCTCCATGGCCGCCACTTCGTTAGGGTGCATACCCGCAATTACCGCCAGCACCGGCCCAGGCTTACCGGAGATAATCTCAAACCAGGGCAGTTGCAGGCTCGCTATCACAGGATGGGTGAACGACAAATACCCCCACTGTACGTTCCCCTTTTCGCCTTCGGTATGCTTAAGCATTATTTTTTGCCCACACAAACCTGGGTTGCCTGCAGATCCGCTGGCGGCAACTCATTGGCCGTATAGCCATATTTTTCGAGAATTTTCAGTAACTCACCGGACGCTCGCAGTTTGGCTAACTGCACATTAAAGGCGTTAATAAATTCGGGATCGTTACGCGGTAAGCCAAAGGCGTGATAGTTATAGCCTGGTTTACCCTGGGCATCGGGAATTTGTTCAAACGGTAACGCGCGTTCCACTGTCGCATCGCCATCTTTTTTCAGCAGGCTGATGATTTCCGCATCCGGGAAATAGACCGCATCGATACGGTTTGCTTTTAACGCCGCCAGCGCTTCGGTATCTTTATCAAATAACACCACTTTGTCGTTGGTAATTCCGCTATCTTTAGCTTCCTGAATTTGGTTGGTGCCGTTTTGTGTACCCAGACGCGCCTGTTTATTGGCAGCGACATCTTTCAGGCTGTGCAATTTAAGAGGGTTGCCTTTTTTAACAATAAACGCGCCGCCCGAACGGGTGACCGGATTAGAGAATCCAATCACCTGGCAGCGTGCGGGGTTGATAAATAGTCCGGCGCCGATCACATCAAAACGTTTAGCGGCAAGGCCTGGCACCAGCGCGCCAAAATCAACAATCGGAGTATCGATTTTGGTGATCCCAAGCGGTTTTAATACCGCGCGCAGCACTTCAATATTCGCCCCGGTGGCTTTACCGTCAGGCCCGATATAACCATACGGCTGCTCGTTAGCAATACCGGCAATCAGCGGCTGTTGGCTCTTAGCCTTATCCAACAATCCCTGAGCGAATACCGGCAACGAAAGCGCAGCGCTAAGGCTCCATGCAATACTTATCTTCCCGGCGAAGGAGAGTCTATTTTTTGATTTCATCTGTTTTCCTGAAAAATAATAATTGTTATTCGCCCCGGTGTTGTAATACCCGGCGGGGAGTGCGGGTTTAAGCAGTGGTAAATAATTAGAGCATGGCGGCTAACGAATAGATAAATGACAAATTCAGGATTGTTTTGCCAAAAAAAGAGGATACCGACGGAGATCAAAGCACCGGGGAAAATCGCAGCGAAATAAAAAAATAAGCCACCGGGAACGGCTGCTCTTTATCGTTACAGTGGTTGCAGTGACTGGACGTCGTGCTGAAAAACGTAAGGGTCGGAAAGCAGGCAAGATTTCTCATTTTCCGGATAATACCTTGCCCGGAGGACGCCCCTTTAAATCCTGGTGCGTTATCCCGTCCAGGTATAGGGATCAATCAGCGCTGCGTCGTCGCCAGCTTAAGGGCCAGCCCTAAAAAGACCACCCCGGCCATTTTATTCATCACTTTTTGCGCCATCGCCGACTGGCCAAACCGCGCCCCGGCGCTGGCGGCAAAGAGCGCCATCAGGCTAAAGGCAAACAGCGTGGCGACAATAAACAGGCCACCCAGCGCAAACATCTGCAAAGTGACATGCCCGGCCTGTTTATCGACAAACTGCGGCAGGAAGGCGAGGAAGAAAATCGAGACTTTCGGGTTAGTGATATTCATCAGAATGCCGCGCAGATAGAGCCGGGCTCCCTCACGGACCGGCCCCGCCCGGCCATCTGCAACCGTTGGCTTCGCGCGAAATGCCTGCCAGGCAAGCCAGGTAAGATATGCCGCCCCGGCATATTTCAACAGGCTAAACGCCAGCTCGGATTGCTGAAAAATGACCGCTACACCCAGCGCCACGGCGGTCGTGTGGACAATCAGCCCCGTACACAGGCCAAGGGTGATAGTTAATCCGGCGCGGCGTCCGCGTAACGCGGCCTGCGTCATAACAAACAGGTTATCGGGGCCGGGCACAAACGCCAGAAACAGCGCGGCGGCGAGGAAAGCAAAAACAGTGTCAATGGGCACAGGGGAAACCTTCTGCACAGTAAGGAATAAAACGAGGTTAACACTGAATGTGCAGGCGTAAAATGCCCTGTGTTGTCCGGGAGGCTATAACTGCGTTACACCCAGCGCCGCCGCCTCATCGCGCCAGGCCAGCAATGGGGAATAAGCCTCGCGGGCAACCGGGCTAAACCCCGTTATCAGCAATGCGTCGCAGACCGCCTGGTAACGCGCATCGTTGACCAGCTCAAATAAGGCCTCCTGCAGGAGTAAAAGGCGCTGCGCCGATGTCTGTTTTGCGGTGATAAGTGGAAGCCCGGGAGCCAGCGGGCTTGAGTCAATCACCACCAGTCCGGCCAGCAGTTCAGGTTCATGGCGCGCTAATAACGCCCAGCTCACGCAGTCAATGGCCGCGATATCCGCCCTTCGCTGCCCAATCGCCACCAGTGATTGTCGGTGGCTACCGCTCAATACCACGGATGAGAAAAACGCCCCACCCTCTGCCAGCGGTGCCACCATTTTGCGTAATGCGTTATAGCCCGACTGGGAGTCCACACTATTGCAGGCCGCCACGCGGCCACGGAAATCCGCCAGCGTTTGCCGGGTGTTTTCCTCGCGCGTCACCAGCAGGCTGCGGTAGTGAAAGCCGTCGCAGCCGGGGGCAGAATAATGAAAGCAGCCGACCGTTTGCACGTCGGGCAACTGCGTAACCATCGGAAAACCACAGGTCTGGCTTAGTAAGAGGGCGTCACTTCGCCAGTGGGAAAACAGAGCCTCTTGCGGCCAGACCGCGTTGACGGTAATCCCCTTCGCCGCCAGCCGTTCACTCACGGCGTGAATAAGCGCCAGGGTGTCCGGGCGGTGCAGGTCGTACATGGGAAAAGCAATTTCATGGCGCATGATTGTTATTGCTCGCGGTAAACCCCGGATGCGCGTTCACATCGACAGCGCGGAACAGGAAACGCCGCAGCCATACGCCATACCCACGCACCACAAATCCCCCGTTGCGTGCCTGATAACCGGCGCTATCGTATAAGTAGACCGTACGCAATCCATACCAGGGGACGCCCGGTAAGTCGTGATGCACAGAATGATAGTTCAGGTTAAGGAATAACACGCGCCAGGGCCAGGCGGCTTCGTTAATCACCGAACGGGCCAGCGGGTCTTCTTCTGCCCGGTGCTCCAGGAACGAGCGCACTTTGGTGAGCGCCAGCGCCGGATAACTGACCGCCAGCAGAAACCAGACGAGCGAAAAGCCGCAGTGGGCAATCCACGCAAAGGTCACCACCAATAACAGCCCGTGAACCAGCCACATCGCGATAACATCACGCTGGCGAGTGCGAAACGCCGTGATCATACCCGCAACCATTTGCACGATGTCGAATAGCGGTCCCAGCAGCAAACGCCCCGGAAAGGTATTGCGTAACTGGATAAGGCGGCGCTGCCAGTGGGGGAAACGCTGCCAGCGATGGGCAGAAAAGTAGTAGGACTCCGGGTCGTCATCCGGCAACGTCAGCAAGTGGGCACGGTGGTGCGCAAGGTGAGAATCGCGGTACAACCCATACGGATACCAGACGGCCAGCGGCATCAGCCCCAGCAACTGGTTGACCCACGGGTAGCGCGTGGGGTGCCCATGAATAAGCTCATGCTGCAATGACATATACCAGGCGGTAAACCAGATAAGCAGGAGCGTGGCGGGCAATAAACCCAGCGTTTCATGGAAGGCCAGCGTGGCAAACCAGCCACCGTAGATAACGACGATCAATGCCCAGGTCGGAAATTCACTGCGCCACAGCCAGGAACCGGACAGCCGCCGGATAAGCGCGCGCTGCTGCTCGTGTAGGTAAACCGCCTTACTTTTTGCCATCCACTCAATGCCCTTTTTCAGTCTTTTTCTGTGCCGACGATGGGAGAAAAAGCCGGAAATAACAAAGTATTTAAATGGATGAGCTATTGCGAAAAAGCGCTATACGCAGCCATCAAATAAACAGACGAATGGCGTTATCAATAATCCATGGGGGAACGCGTTGATAGACTCGGGAAAACACGCTGTTTTACGCCTTAACCCGCCAGCTCACATCCTGCTGTTTTCCTGAGCGCTTCGCTGTCAACGATACCCCCTCGACCGAGGTCAGGGTGACGGTAATCGACGCCATTCCCTCAAGCGGGAGCATCATTAAGCGGGAGTCCATCATCAATACCGTTTCCAGCGTCTCCTCACCGAGAAGCGCTGAAACGGCATTTAACTGGTTAAAACGTTCATTCTTGTTCATCAGCAGACCTTACTTGAGATAACCAACCAGCGTTGTACCGTGTTTGTAATACGCTTTTTGTTCAGGAAAATAGTGAATCACCGTCTTGTCGCCTGACTGGTAAACCGTTGCCCCAGGTTCGCGTTCGATAATGTCGGCGCGTTGACCGTCAATAAACGCCTCTTCTTTGCTTACATACTCAAAGGTAATGCCGTAGCCGGACCAGCGACGCAGCACAGACGTTTGCGCAGGAACGGAAGCTGCGGAGGTAGCCGCTTCTTGACTGTGGGTCTGAGTAGACTTTGTGGGCGCAGATGTCATACACCCCGTCACCATAAACGCCAATATAATCACACTTAAAATGTTACGCATCTTACTGATATTCCTTTCTTTTAATGTTACAAACCCGGTTTTGAATGTGTGTTGCAAGTCGTTTGGATTCATGGGGTCTGAACATGATTCGGTTGTAATGCCAGCCAGAAGAGTCGCGATAAATAGGATTGTCACAGACGTCTGTTTCAGCGGCGAATATCCTGTTCAAAGTGCCCGCTTCCGGGCGCTTGACACTGTTTTCGCATGGCGTGGGTTCGCCATTTTGTACGCTTTCGTCTTCCTCAAACCACCCGCTATAGTCCACGACCTCGTCGCTATCCGTTGAAAACATCAGCGCATGCTTAAAGGCCTGCATACTTTTCAAAAACGGCGAGTGCGAATCACTCACCTCCCAGCCCGAATCACTTAAATTATCTGAGACGAAAAACAACTGATAAGCCTGCGTCACGCAGAGCGCCAGGAGGGCGCCCGTCACGATGTTCATGCGGGTTGGTAACTTCATTAAACGTCTCTCTCCATTTACGCGTTACCATAACGCTTATCGTGACTGCGCCCGTCTTACTCAGCATCGCCGTGGGGTGATTACCAGGAACCCGATAAACCGACAGAGCCGCCTGTCGCATTACCGTCATAGGAGACCTGCACGCTTACCGAGGTCTTCGCCGTCAGACCAAAGTTCAGGCCGCCTGCAACGGCAGTTTCATTGTCATATTCACCCACCGCCACCGCATACCCGGACTGGTGGCCGGCATAATGCAGGTTACTGGTCGCTTGCGACATCGCTCCCACCTGGTTGATCGTTTTACGGTTTTCATGGATATCTCTGCTGTTCTGATCGATACGCTGTTTGTTGGCCGCGATCGCGGAACGGTTTGCAGAGATAGCGCTACGGTTCTGGTAAATGTTGGTGGTGTTGTTGTAAATGGCGGTATTGTTGCGGCTAATCTGGGTCCGCGCTGCCGTATCGACCGTCCAGGCATTGACCGTTAAGGTCGTCGCACTGTTCTTACCATTAGTACCATTCGTACCGTTGGTGCCATTCGTACCGTTGGTGCCATTTTTACCCGGCTGCCCCGCAACATTAATCACCTGAACATTCCCGCCAGATTGCGCCGTCCCGGAAGGTTGACCATTGAGGGTTGTCACTTTCGTCCCGGTGATAACAGTCTGTACAGGCATCGTTGACACAGTGGTCTGCGGATAGGTTTTCAGCGGTACTGTCACTGATGCATGTGGAGCCTGTGCTGAAACAGTGTTCGGCTGCGGTGTCTGTTGCTGCACTGTTGGAACTGCCTGCGTTGTCAGAGTCGGCACTTTCATCGTCTGCGGCGTCTGCTGCTGCACGCTCGGCACCGCCTGCGCTGTCAGCATCGGCAATGTCATCGGCTGCGGCGTCTGCTGCTGCACGGTCGGCACCGCCTGCGCTGTCAGCGTCGGCAATGTCATCGGCTGCGGCGTCAGTTGCTGCACGGTCGGCACCGCCTGCGCTGTCAGCGTCGGCAATGTCATCGGCTGCGGCGTCTGCTGCTGCACGCTCGGTACTGCCTGCGCTGTCAGCGTCGGCGTTTTCATCGGCTGCGGCGTCTGTTGCTGCACGGTCGGCACCGCCTGCGCTGTCAGCGTCGGCAATGTCATCGGCTGCGGCGTCTGCTGCTGCACGGTCGGAACTGCCTGCGGAATCGGCGTCGGCACTTTCATCGGCTGCGGTGTCTGCTGCTGCACGTTCGGAACCGCCTGCGGAATCGGCGTCGGCACTTTCAGCGGTTGCGGCGTCTGCTGCTGCACGGTCGGAATCGCCTGCGGAATCGGCGTCGGCACCGCCATCGGTTGCGGCGTCAGTTGCTGCACGCTCGGAACTGCCTGCGCCGTCAGGGTCGGCACGGCCATCGGTTGCGGCGTCTGTGGCTGCACAGTCGGAACTGCCTGCGGAATCGGCGTCGGCGCTTTCATCGGTTGCGGCGTCTGCTGCTGCACGCTCGGAACAGCCTGCGCTGTCAGCGTCGGCACTTTCATCGGCTGCGGCGTCAGTTGCTGCACGGTCGGAACTGCCTGCGGAATCGGCGTCGGCACTTTCATCGGCTGCGGCGTCAGTTGCTGAACGCTCGGTACTGCCTGCACTGTCAGCGTCGGCGCTTTCATCGGTTGCGGCGTCTGCTGCTGCACGTTCGGAACCGCCTGCGTTGTCAGGGTCGGCACGGCCATCGGCTGCGGGATCTGCTGCTGCACGCTCGGAACCGCCTGCGCTGTCAGCGTCGGCGCTTTCATCGGTTGCGGCGTCTGCTGCTGCACGTTCGGAACCGCCTGCGTTGCCAGGGTCGGCACCGCCATCGGCTGCGGGATCTGCTGCTGCACGCTCGGTACTGCCTGAGCTGTCAGCGTC
>Ga0213876_10000157_pt1 | contig 71037 bp, 58 predicted proteins | sample BarmaccomBMRX_R9_FD_160113 | JGI IMG/M metagenome (GOLD analysis project Ga0213876, IMG submission 160113) | Root-associated microbial communities from Barbacenia macrantha in rupestrian grasslands, the National Park of Serra do Cipo, Brazil - RX_R9 | ecosystem: Host-associated > Plants > Roots... | reverse complement strand
CATGATGAGATGGCAGATGCCGACGATGGTCTCGTCGGACATCAGCTCGTCCTCGACCCGGGCCTGGACGAGGTCGCCGAGCAGGCTCTTGCTGGGGTGCTTGCGCTCCTGGGCCACCAGGTCGTGAAGGTTCCGCACGATTGCGTGCAGGCCCTGGATCGCCTTGTCGTGCTCGGCGGCGCCGGGAACGCTGTAGACGATCTCGTGCATCGGCCTGGCGTAGGCCTCCCAGTTCTCGATGGGGAGGCCGAGGAACTCGCAGGTGAACAGGGCCGGGAGCGGGTTCGCCAGGTCCAGGATCAGGTCCATCCGGCCGGTCTCGATCACCTGGTCGACGCAGACCGTGCCCCAGCGCCGCACGCGCGGGGTCCAGTATTCCACCGCGCGCGGGGAAAAGTAGGGCAGGAGAAGCCGGCGGTACGGCTCCGACTGCGGCGGATCGAGATCGATCGGAATGGACCGCTCAGTGGAGGGCGGGATGGTGATGCCGTTCGTCGAGGAGAAGGTGGCGTCGTCGCGGGCCACCTGGGCGATGTCCTCGTAGCGGCTCAGGACCCAGAAGCCGCCGTGGGCCCCGGTGTAGGCCACCGGGCAACGAGCGCGGAGCTGGTCGTAAACCTTCCAAGACTGGTCCACGTAGGCGCATGAATGGTGGTCGAAATCGATGACCGGACCGCGCTGGGCGGGATCGCCGGTCAGGACAGCATCGTCGGACAAAGGCGTTTCCTCCTCTATTTCCGGGCGCCCGACAGCCGCGGCACGGCTGGAAACTCGCGTCAATGAGAGCGCTGGGACCGGTCCTTCACGTGGGCAGGCAGTCTAGCGGATGAAACCTGCTTGGCCAGCCACGTGTTTCGCCGCGCGAGGTGGTTGGCGGCGATGTGGCCGAAACGTAGGAGGCGCCCGAGCCGGCGCCCGCGCCCCGGGTAGCTGCGGCCCATGACGCCTGCCATTGCCGATCGCAAAAGAGGTTCGGCGCCAGGTCCCCGCTTTCCAGCATCACCTGCGCATTCTCGTCGACCCTTGGCCTCCCCCTGCGCGGCAGCCTTCTCGCGCCGGCGGCAGGCCATCCCTACCGAAGGGTATCAGCTAGACGACCGCGGAATAGGCATTCCCTAGCGGGCGGGCGGATCGAGCAAGTCGTCGATCTCCGCCTGGTTCTCAGGCGTCAGCAGCCAATCGGCGGCGGTGGCGTTCTGGATCACCTGGTCGACGGTGGTGGCGCCGGCGATGACGCTCGCCACGATCGGCTGGCAGGCCAGCCAGGAGCAGGCCAGCTCCACCATCGAGCGGCCGTGCTGCTCGGCGAAGGGAGCCAGACGGGCCACGCGGGCGAAATTTTCGGCCCGATCATGCCGCGCCACGAAGTTCCCGCCGCGTCGGGCGAAGCGTGTGTTCTCCGGCGGCGGCCGGCCGGCCGCGTATTTCCCGGTCAAGAGGCCCCCGGTGAGCGGGAAGGCCGGAAGCAAGGACATGCCGTGGCTCTGCGCGGCGGGGATCAGCTCCTTCTCGGGGTTGCGCACCAGCAGACTGTATTCGTTCTGGGTCGAGACGAACGCCGCCCGTCCGGACGTCTTGGCGATCCAGGCGCATTCCGTGACCTGCCAAGCCGGCAGGTTGGAGCAGCCGATGTAGCGGACCTTGCCTTGGGTCACGGCGTCGTCCAGCGCCCGCAGCGTCTCGTCCAGCGGCGTCAGCGGGTCCGGCCAATGCAGCTGATAGAGATCGATCCAATCCGTTTTCAGCCGCCTGAGGCTGGCCTCCAGGGCTGTCATGACGTAGCCGCGAGATGCGCCGCGCAAGAGGCCCTGGTCATCCATCGGCAGAGCGAACTTGGTGGCCAGCACCACCCGCTGGCGGCGAGGACCGAGCGCCTCGCCTATGCAGGCTTCGGACCCTCCTCGCTTGCCGTAGACGTCGGCGGTGTCGAAGAACGTCATCCCGACGTCGAGCGCCGCGTCGATCACCCGCCTGGAGCCCTCCAGGTCGAGCGCCTCGCCGAAATTGTTGCAGCCCAGTCCCATCTTCGAGACCCGCAGGCCCGATCGGCCGAGGTTGCGCATTTCCATGGAAAATCGTCCCGTTCGCATACAGCGCCATCAGGCATGGCCGGGCTTCAAAGGAGCGCCTGTTCCCGGCGTCTGTCCATCACTTGATGGCTGCTCGCAAAGCCGGGAAGGCGACCGGGATGCCGGCGCCCCGGCGCGGTCGCCTCAAACCAGCGAGGCGGCCTCGGCCTGCCCGCGCCTGGAACTGCGGCGGGGCGGGCTCGACAAGGTTTTCATGCCGCTCGCGACGCCCTAGCCTGCGCCCGCGGCGATGCGGCCCTGCGTCTTGCAGACGCGATAGCAAGAGGAAACGCCAGTATGGGCAAGATCGAACGGGCGGACGACCTGATCGGGCAGGTTCCCTTCGCCGTCACCAACCCGGAGCAAATTCCGGTCAAGCGCTACTACGACGAAGCCTTCTACAAGCTGGAATGCGAGCGCCTGTGGCCGCGCGTCTGGCAGATGGCCTGCCGGCTGGAGGAGATCCCCAACGTCGGCGACTTCGTCGAATACAAGATCCTCGACAAGTCGGTGCTCGTCGTGCGGACCGAGGGCGGGATCAAGGCCTTCCACAACGTCTGCCGCCACCGCGGCATGCGGCTCGCCCACGATCACGGCAACTGCGAGGTCAACGGCTTCATCTGCCCGTTCCACGGCTGGCGCTGGGACATGAACGGCGAGAACAAGTTCGTCCTCGAGCCCGGCCTCTTCAACCCGGCGGCGCTCGAGAAGTCTGAGATCGACCTCAAGACCTGCCGGGTGGAGACCTGGGGCGGCTGCGCCTTCATCAACTTCGACCACAACGCCGCACCCTTGCGCGAGTGCATCGAACCCTTCGCCACCATGCACGACATCCGCCACGTGGAGAAGATGCGGGTGGAGTGGTGGCTTTCGAGCATCCTGCCGTGCAACTGGAAGCTGGCGATGGAGGCCTTCCACGAGGGCTACCACGTCATGCGCACCCATCCGCAGCTGCTGCCGGCCGCGGTGCGCGGCGAACGGGCCCGATACTTCACGGGCAAGGGCTCCACAGGTTATAGCCAGTCGCTCACCTACAAGACCCGCGAGGAGGTGGTCGAGGGGTCGATCAAGTACATGAAGCGGCTGAGCGAGGGCATGGCGGGCATGATCCATGCGCGCGACGTCGCTGTGGCCGAGAAGCTGCGGGGAATCGAGCTTCCCGAGGATGTCGAAGCCGCCAAGATCGAGTGGAATCGGCGCCTGCGCGAGGAGATCACGCAGCGGAGCCTGGCCGCGGGTCTCGACGCGCCTGACTTCACAAGGGTCGACGCCGAAATGCTCACTTCGGGGGTGAACTACTGCTTCCCCAACTACTTCCTCCTGCCGGCCTACGGGAACGCCTCCTCGTACCGGATCCGGCCGCTCGGACCGGAGACCTGCCTCTTCGAGCTGTGGTCGCTGACCCTGATGCCGGAGGACGAGAAGCGCGATCCGCCCCGGCCGCCGACGCCGATGCCGCACGACGACCCGAGCTGGCCGCCGATTCCGAAGCAGGACTACAGCAACCTTCCGGGGGAGCAGCTCGGCCTGCATTCGGGGGAGTTCGAGTACATGCGCCTGTCGCGGGACGTCGAGGGCCTGATCAGCAACTACCAGCGCCTGATCGACGGCTTCCTGGCCGGCGTCGAGCAGGAGAAGTTGGTGGCCGCCATGTCGAAGGTGAGCGGCGGGATCGACGCGTCCATCAACGACTTGGGTTTCTAAGGTCCGCAACCCAAGCAGTCGGAGCTAGGAAAATGGTCGACATGAAGCGGGCCATGGCTAAGCGCGCAGCCTTCTACCAGGACCACTTGCGACGATACCTCACCACCGACGGGCAGGACGGTTATCTGTACGACATGTCCGCCGGGAAGCCTTATCCGGCGAGCCCGGTGTTGCCCACTCTGGTCCTGCGCACCTACGGAAGGAAGACGGGCCGGGTCATGATGAACGTGCTGCTCTACGCGCCTTGGGGCCCCGAATACATCATTGTCGGGTCCAAGGGCGGAAACGATCTTCACCCGGCATGGTATCTAAACCTCGTCTCTCGCGCCGAGGCCGAGTTTCAGGTCCGCGCCAGCCGTTTTCGGGGCCGTTGGCGGGAGCTGTCCGGTGGCGAACGCAATACAGTGTGGGACTATTTGGTGAAGTTCTATCCGAACTACCAAGCCTATCAGGATCGCACGCAGCGGCTGCTGCCGGTCATCGTCCTCACGCCGGTCGCGGAGGTCCAGGAAAGATGGTCGGTCGCGGAGATCGGGTCGCAGTAAATCGGCCGCGACCGGGACCCGCGTAACGGCGCAATTGGTTGTCGTAACCGCGATGGGGGGCGAAGCCGCTACGCGGCTGCGTGCAGGGATCTTTCGCCGTAAGCCTCCGACGCCAACCGAGTATCGATCGGTTGCCAGTTCCTGATCGCCAGTCGCTCCCGCGCCTCGGCGGGTGTCAGGGCCAAGACCTGCTCGTAAGGCAGGCTGAACAACGGCGCCGACGCCTGGCCGATCAAGATTCCCTGACGCATCGCCCGCGCCACGGCGATCCAGCTGCGCGGATAGTGAATCTGGGTGCGCGAGACGAAGCGGAGCAGACCCAGAATGCGCCCATTGCAGAGCTCGCCGGCCAGGTCCGGGTCGAGGTCGCGGTACAGACTGACAACCATCGCCCAGCCTGGCATTACACCGTCGAGCGCGTCGCCCGTCCCGCCCAGGACGACGGCGAGGATCTCCTCGGCCAGCGCCACCTGGCGGTATAGCCGCTCCCAGGCCGTTCCCTCGCTGGAAACCAGCAGATCGAGGTCGCCGTTCGTGCGCAGGCGCCTGAGCAGGGCGGCGCCGAGGGCGCCGGAAGGCAGCTTCGACAAGCTCTCCCCATCGACCGGGCAGGGTTGCGACAGGCGGGCGCCCAACGCGGCGTCGTCGGCGACCGCTTTGGCCGTCAACGCATCCAGGCGCGGCCGGTCGCGCAGGCCCTGCAATATCGTTTCTAGGTGTCGGTATTCGGCGCGGTCGGGGTAGTCCGGCCCGGCTTTGCGCAGCATCGCCACCGGCGTCCACTCGCGCAGCCGCACGTCGTTCAAGTACTTGGACGAACTCACCGGCACGCTGCTGGCGGTCGTCACCTCGCGCGTGCCGCGCCTGATGTAGGGAAGGTGCGCGTCGGCGGCGAGCGCCTCCGGATCCGACGGGTTCAGAAAGTGGGAAGCCCACGGCTCGGTCTGGACTTCGTAGGCGCCGCGCACGCCCGCCTTCTCGCGCGCCTCTTCGAGCGGAAGGTTCAGCAGATCGTCTATCTTCAGGAGCCTGATCGGGTCGGAGTCGAGGCCGACTTTCACACCCTGGGCGATGCACTCGAAGAAGGGCCAGACGCTCTTGGGGTAGTGCAGGGCGGCCCGCGCCAGCAAGCGCATGGAGGCGAGGGCGCTTCTGAGACCGATGAAGGCCGCGAACTCCGGACTCATGTAGGTATGCGTGTTCGTCATCATCGCATAGAGCGGCACATATTCGCCCGGGAAGGTGAACTGCCCCCCGGTCAGGATGTGCTCGAAGTCATGGTTCCTCGAGTACCGCGCCATGGCGTACTCGTACCAGTCGCGAGTCTGCAGGTTTAGGCCGACGTCCAGTTCGAATCCTTGGTTCACCAGCTCGCAATAGATGCCCCCCAGCGATCCCGGCGGACATTTCGCTAGATCCTCGGCCGTGAAGGTCGAGATGTGCTTCTCGGCCATCCATCGATTAAGCGGCGGGCAGGTCAGCCGCTCGCGTTCGAACCACGCCTCGACGGCCGGCTTGTCGCGCAGCTCGTTCATCGACCGGCTGATGCCGAAATTGTCGGTGAACGGGACCCGGTCCTTGCCGTTCTTGCGCAGGAACTGAGTGGTGAAGAACTCCCGCATGCCCGGGTGGTTGAGGTATTGCGAGGAGCTGACCAGAACGCTGCTATCGGTCTCGATGATTTCAGGGCCGTTCATCCAGGCCTCCCGAAGTGAGCGATTTGACTGCGCGAGGCCGGGGCAGGGCGATGCCCTTGGCTGGCCGCGGCGGCCGCCTGCTCGGATTCAAGCCCCGCGGTCATGCCGGCCTGACTGCCCGCGACTGCTTGGCGACGGCGTCTGGCCAAAGGCTGCGGGCGGCTTCGACGGACTGATGCGACAGCCCTTTCAGCTCGCCTCGAAGAGCGCGCAGCCGATAAGCCCAGAAGTGCAGCGGGCAATCCAACGTCGTTCCGTAGGCGCCGTGGAACTGGGTGCAGTCGGCATGGATGAGCCCAGCGCTCTGCTGCGCCATGGTCGCCGCGAGCGCCGCATCCGCGGCCGCGCCTGAGGTAGCGGCGCGTCGGGTGAGCCATTCGATGCCCTGCACCAGGGTCGCGACATGCGCCAGTCGGTGCTGCACGGCCTGGAAAGACCCGATGGCGCGGTTGAACTGTCGCCTTTGCTTGACGAATTCGACGGTGGCCTCGAGGGCGGCGCGGCCGGCGACGCCGATTTCGGCGGCGATGACGACGCGCCACCACTGCTTGGCCGACTCCGGAGCGACGCCTTCCAGGACAACCGCCTTGTCGACGTTCAGGCGGCGAAACCGGCCGAACGGATAGGCGAAGACGGCCGGGACCCTTTCGACGTCCTGCTCCTCCACCTGAAGCAGACGGACATCGTCGTCCGTGATGATCACCGCCGCGCCGCCGCCCTGCAGGTAGCGGATCGGCCCGTCCGCCGGCGCGAGCGCGACAGCCAGCGGCCGCCGCACGGGATGGGCATCGAGGATCGCGCGCCCTAGGATTCCCGACGTCGCCGCCTCGATGGCGAAGGGCAGGCGTCCCACCTCCTCGGCGATCAGCAGGCCTTCGACGGGCCCCAGGCCCATCTCGCTGGTGGCGCCCAGAAAGCCGTTCTCCGTCAGCTCGCGCTCGACCACCGGCGCGTTGAGGACGAAGTCGGCGGAGGTGGGATCGGCCAGATGGCGCGCCACGATCTGACGCACCGCGCTGGCGATCAGGGCCTGGTCCTCGGTGAGGTCGAAATCCATGTCGGCTACTCCCGCGGAAGCCTGAGCACGTCGCGCGCGATCGCGTTCATCTGCATCTCGGCGGTTCCCGAGGCGATCCCGCTCGACGCGGTCCGGCGGTAGGCTGCGGCCAGCACCGGATTCTCGTTGAGGACGAGATCGTCCGACAGGAACTCTTCGAAAAAATCCGCCGCGAGACGGTCGGCGGCGTTCAGACAATAGCGCGCGACCGACGTCGAACCCGAGGGTGGCCGCCCCTTGGCGCGATCGTCGATGACGCTCAGGCACAACAGCTGGGCGGCGTGACAGGCGGCCATGGCCTGGGCGGCGCGGATCTGCGCAGGCTCGTCGAATTGGCCGCGACCGGCCAGAATCCCGACGCCGATATCGATGCCGCGCATGGTGAGCGCGTAACGCGGAGCGCCGACGCGCTCATCGGCGAGGACCGACATCACGATGTCCCAGCCGCGCCCCACTTCGCCCAGCACCGCGTCCTCGGGCGCCTGCACGTCGGTGAAGAAGACCTCGTGAAACGACCTCTCGCCGTTGAAGCTGGCGACGATCCGGACGTCGATGCCCGGGGTATCCATGGGCACGAGGAAGGCCGAAATGTCCTTGCGCCCCTGACCGGTCCTGGCGAGCAGGAAGCAGACGTCGGCGAGGCTCGCCCCCGAAGTCCAGATCTTGGACCCGTTGATCACGAAGCCGCCGCTCTCCGATCGCTCGGCCTTGGTCTTCATGGCCGCCAGATCCGAGCCGGCGCCTGGCTCCGAAAAGCCTTGGCAGAAGATCATCGTTCCGCCGGTTATCCGGGGCAGAAGCTCGGCCTTCTGCCGTGGGGTCCCGTATTTGCGGATCGCGGGTCCGGCCCAGTTGACGCTCATGTACTGGTAGCTTCTGGGCTCGCCGATCGCGAACATCTCCTCGCCCAGGATCCAATGATGGAAGGGGTCCAGGCCCTCGCCACCGTCCTGCTGCGGCCAATGAGGGATGAGCAGGCCCTCCCGCGCCAGCGTGGGGCAGAACTCCCTGGAGAAACGCGAGACGTATTCTGAACTCGGGTCCAGGCGCGACTTCTGCGGCCAGTCGTCCTGCAACTCGCGGTCCAGCACATCCCGAATGCGTTGGCGAAACGAATTCTGTGACGGGGTCCAGTCGAAATTCATTTGGCCGCCCTCAATCTATTCGAGACCGTCACCGCAAGACGGACATCGCCAAAAGAAGCCACGCTTACGCCTCCGAAATTGTCGACGCGGGGAGAGGCCGCGTCAAGTTGAGCCGCCGAAATCGGCGCCCGCGCCTGCTTGGCCGCCATCCAGGCGGCGGAGCGGCGATAGGCTGTGGTTTCAGGCGAGCTGCGGCGCCGGGCGTGGGGACCGTATCGCGTTACGATGAGCTGACAGCCAGTCCGTTCTCGCCCCTGGGGAGGAACCGACGACCGTTGGCGTACATGATCTTGTACGTCTGTTCGGCGGTCAGTCCTGCGCAAGCCTCATCCGCGAAATCACGCGGCTGCGGCACGCCCTCGGCATGGGGATAATCAGAGCCCATCAGCAAGCAATCGATGTCGCCGCCCATCTCTGCCGCCACCTTATGGATATCGTCCTCGGGAGAGGCGACCACGAAGCAGTGGCGCTTGAAGATGGAGGAGGGGCGTTCCTTCAATTGCCCCATCGGCCACCAGCCCAAGCGCGCCATGCCGCGCATCTTGTCCATCTTGTACAGGAAGCGTGGCAGCCACTCGCAGCCGTTCTCGATGCTCGCAATCTTGATGTTCGGGAACCGGGGTCCGCCAGCGGCCGAAGGGCGCATCGGCGGCGCCATGGGTGGACAGGCGCGTTCAGCCAGCGGCGCGTCCACCGCGACCTTGGCGACGCGTTCCAAAGCGGTTACTGCGAAGACAGATGCACAACCCACGAGTAGCGAGGTACTGATGGCCAGGGCGCCGCTTCGGGTCGGATTGGTGGGCGCGAACTCCGAGCGCGGCTGGGCGACGCACTCGCACGTTCCGGCGCTGCAGGCCCTGCCGATGTTCGAGATCGCCGGCATCGCCGCGCGCAGCCGGGCCCTGGCCGAGAAGGCGGCCCCCGCCTACGGGAACGCCCGCTGCTATGAAGACGCCTACGACCTGATCGCCTCGCCGGACATCGACGTGGTCACCGTCTCGGTGAAGGTGCCCGAACATCTGCCGATCGTCCTGGCGGGCCTGGAATCCGGCAAGCACATGTTCTGCGAGTGGCCGCTGGGTCGCAACGTCGCCGAGGCCGAGACCATGGCGGCGGCGGCGGCCAAGGCCCGGGGCAGGGTGATCATCGGTTGCCAGGGGACGGGGGCGCCGGCGATCCGGCGGGCCGCGGAGATCGCCGCCTCGGGGGCCCTGGGCGCGCTGCGGACCGCGCGGGTGATCTCGCCGTCGGCGGGCTGGGAGCCGGAGGCCGCGTCTCCCTACATCTACCTCAACCAGCATGTGAACGGGGCCAACATGCTGTCCATTCCGGGCGGTCACACCCTGGCGTGCGTGCTGATGACCCTGGGCCCGTACGCCGAGCTGCAGGCGCAGACCACGATCCAGCACCGGCGGATCCCGATCACCGACACCGGCGAGACCATCGAGCGGGACACGCCCGACCATCTCGCCCTTATCGGCCGCCACGCGAACGGCTGCGTCTCCACCGTGGAGGTCATCGCCGGCCATCCGCCCAGGATTCCGTTCCTGTTCGGCGTCTCCGGCGACCGGGGCGAGCTCAAGGTCACCAGCTTCGCCGAGGGGGCTTTCCAGACCGGGCAGTCGGATCTGGAGACCGATCTCGATGTCGCCCCGCCGCCGCCGCCGGTAGTCGCCGGCCTCGTCGGCCCGGCCATGAACGTCGCCGAGATCTATGCCCAGCTGGCCGAGACGATCCGGACCGGCGAGCAGCAGGGGTGCGACTTCGAGTTCGCCGCGACCCTGACCCGCCTGCTGGCGGCCGTGAAGCATTCGGCCGACACCGGCCGCCGGGTGCGGCTGGACGAGAAGGGGCGGGAGATCTCCGCGTGAACGTTGCCGGACAGGCGCGGGCCTTGGGCGCCGAGCCCGTCGCGGACGCCCGGGCCGCCGGTAGGTTCACCCTCGGAGTTCGAAACGAGCGGATAGTTCGGAGGCCGTGATGTCGACCAGCAAAAATGGCGAAGTCGTTCTCGACTTCCTGAAGGCGACGTTCAAAGGCGATCGCGTCAGGCGCAGCGAGCTCCTCGCCAAGGACGCGGTCTTCTGGACGGCGGGTGATCTGCCCATGAGCGGCCACCATTCGGCCGAAGAATCAAACGCGGGGGCGGGCAAGTTCTTCGCCAGCCTCGCGACGCCCTTCACGATGAACATCGGTGAGATCACGGAAGAAGGCGAATTCGTGTGCTTTGAAGCGGAAAGCCACGCCGTGTTGACGGACGGCCGGGCTTACAACAACCAGTACCATATGATGTATCAGGTGCGAGACGGTCTTATAGTCATGCACAAGGAATATTTGGACACGCTGCATTTTCAGGAGATGTTCTTCCCGGACGCATCGCTCGAGCCGTCGGCGCAAGTGCGAAAGACCAATCTTACAGCGGTGACTGCCCAACTCGCCGGCCCCTTCGTCAAGCAGGCGGCCGCGACAAGCTCGTCCGCGGTGGCGGACCCGACGGCGTCAGAGGGGCCGACGCCAAACGACAACAAGGAAATCGTTCTCCGGTATCTGCAGGCGAGCATGACAGGCGATGACGCGACCGTACAGTCAGCGCTCGCCGCCGACGCGCGCTTCTGGACGCCAGGCGACATGTCGATCAGCGGCTATGTTACACCGGAGAAGCTTTATGCAGACGCCAGGGCGATGTTCGAGACGATCAGCTCCCCCTTCGTCCTCAACATCGGCCAGGTGACGGCGGCTGAGGATCGGGTCTGCGTAGAAGTGGAGAGCACAGCGTCGCTCTCAGGCAGCCGGCAGTACAATAACCAGTATCACATGCTGTTCAAGCTGCGCGACGGTCGTATCGTGCTGCAGAAGGAGTATTTTGATACATTTCATGTATATAAACTGTTCCGACACACTCCGCAGGTGGGTGGCCCGCGTATTGAGCGAGCATCTAATATTGAGCGTATATCCCACACGCTGTCGACGTGAACCCGGGAGTGACATAGCGGCCCGAGGCAGCTCCTCTCGACCACGCTTGGCGACCCGTCCGATAGGGACGATCCGGCCGCCCGAGATGGCCACATCGGCGCAGCCCCGTTCCCCGTAGGCCTCGCGGTCTGATGCCTACTATACAGTAAGCTGGTCGCCGGCGGCGTCGCGCCGAGCTCGCCTCCGCGAACGCACAGGATAGATGACCGGAGAAGGAGTGAGAGGGTTCAGATGCTGCAGCTTGGAGACCGTTACATGGCGGCCCGTCCCCCACGCCCGGCGGCGGGATGGGACATCCAACGTCTGACGCCGGCAAGCCGGCTCTACGGCGCCAACGGATTGCGCGCGGGCGCGGACGGGCGGCTCTACATCGCGCAGATGAGCGGCAGTCAGATCAGCGCCCTCGATCTTTCGAATGGCGAAATTGAAGTCATCAGCCGTACCGGCGGCGATATCATCGCCCCGGACGACCTGGCTTTCGATGCGAGCGGGAACCTCTACGTAACCGAATACCTTGAGGCGCGGGTTAGTGTGCTGGAGGCGGGCGGGCGCGTACGCGTGTTGCGCGATGACCTGCCGGGCGCGAACGGGATCACGTTTCACGGGGACCGACTCTTCGTCGACGAATGCCGGTTCGGCGGGCGCCTGGTCGAGCTTGATGTGGCAGGCGGCGCGCCTTGCGTATTGCTCGAAGACATGCCCCTCCCAAATGCCCTGGCGCCGGGCCCCGATGGTCGGCTTTACGTGCCGCTCGTGCAGACGGGTGAGATCTGGCGCGTCGACCCCGACAGCGGCGCCCACGAGGTCGTTGTGGGCGGTCTCGCGCTGCCCTCGGCCGTGAAGTTCGCCCCGGACGGATACCTCGTCTGCACGCAGGGGGGGAGTGGGGAGGTGCTGCGGGTCGATCCCCGCAGCGGCCAAAGCACGGTGCTGGCGAAGCTGGACCCTGGCCTGGATAACCTGGATTTCGTCGATGGGCGGCTGTTCGTTTCCACAATGAGCGATGGCCGAATTACTGAAGTGCTGTCGAACGGAGACCTGCGCGCGATCCTGCCAGCAAGCTTCCAGAGTCCGCTGGGTCTTGCGGTTAGCGAAGACGGAGCGCTCTACGTAGCTGATAATTTCGCCCTCTATCGGGTTCGCGGCGGCGGCGGTCTGGAGTGCGTCGGGTGGATGTCGAGCCGCGGCTCACCCGGATGCGTTCGCGGCGTCGCGGCGAGGGGCGAGGGCGTCTTCGCCGTTACGATGACTGGCGGCCGGGCGGCGCTCTATCGGCCGTTCGAGTGTTCGCACGAGCTTCTCGCCGAGGGTCTCGACCAGCCTTACGGCGTGGCGAACCTGGAAAACGGAGGGGTGTTGGTCGCTGAGTTCGGCGGCGGACGGGTGCTGGCGATCAATGGCAGGGAGACCACCGTGATGGCCCGCGATCTCGACGGGCCCATGGATGTGGAGGTCGGCCCGGACGGCGACTGTTTCGTCAGCGAAGCGAGAGCAGGGCGCGTCGTCAGGTTCGGGCGCGGGCAAGCAGAGACGGTCCTCGAGGGGCTTGTCCGCCCGCAGGGGATCGCGGCGCATAACGGATGCCTGTACGTAGTCGACGCGGGGGCGAAGACCGTCGTCGCGCTTGAACTCGCCAGCGGCGCCAGTGAAGTCATCGCGGCCGACCTACCCATCGGTGCGCCGCCGGGCGTGACGGAGGTCAAGCCCTTGCGCGGACTTCCGCCTTTCGTGGGACCGCTCGGTCCATTCGCCGCAATCGCGGTCGGTCCCGACGGGAGGCTCTTCCTCGGGGCCGACGGCGAGGGCTCGGTCCTCGCCTTGAGACGGTCTGAGGCGTGAAGACCCGCCGCCGGGCGCCGTCGCGCCCGCGGCTCGGTCCAGGTAGGCGCCGGTGTCCGACCTGCGATCATTCGCCGTCGCGGCCGTTCTGGCCGTCGGCAAACAGCCGGCGATAGGTTCCTGCCAGTGGAATGGGGAGCGGTCCGTCTCCGAACGGCCAGTTGACGAAGCCGAGCGACGCCGACGTGCCGCCGTCGACAGGCAGGCTTGCGCCGGTGATGTAAGCCGAAAGATCCGAAGCAAGGAAAAGCGCCGCGTTCGCGAGCTGCTGTTCGGGTACGGCCTCCTCCATTGGAATGGCCATCCTGACGCCGGCCGCGTGAACCTCCGCCGGAAGCCGCTCGAGCTCGGCGATCGTCTCGGCCGCAAGGGCGTTGCGGTTTCCCGCGCTGGGGGTCGAGTCCGGCGCGATGCAGTTGACCCGGATCCGCTCGTGCCCCAGCTCGACGGCCAGCGCGCGGGTGAAGTTGCGTAGCGCCGCCTTTGCGCCCGCGTAGACCGAGAACCCTGCCGCGCCGCGTTGGGCCTCGATGGTGGTGAAATTGACGATGCTGCCGCCGCGCGCGCCGCGCCGCATGATCGGCACCGCGCGCTGGATGGAGTCGAGAACGTATCCGTAGTTCAGCCGGATATCCTCGTCGCGCTGCTCGGAAGTCGTCTCCATGAACGGCCTTCGGCGCACGCCGCCGGCGACATTGATGAGAATGTCGAGGCTGGGGAATTCCATGTCGACAAGGTCGTAGAAGGCCGACAGCTGGGAGCTGTCGCGGACATCGGCCACGGCCGAGACGATCCGCACGCCGGCGGCGGCCACCGATCCGGCCGTTTCCTCCAACGCCGCCGCGTTCTTGTCGGCGACCGCGACTGTGACCCCTTCGCCAACCAGCGCCAAGGTGACCGCGCGCCCGATGCCACCCCCGCCCCCCACGACGACGGCCCGACGTCCCTTCAGGTTCGCGAGATCAGCTAAGCTCGACATGACTGCGGTCTCCCGATGCGGGCGCCGCTCGCCGGCCCGCTTTTCGCAATTCAATATTTAGCCCGATATTGCTGCAGCGTATTAGTTGCGCACAGCCTCTGGCCAGTCGATCTCGTTTTCGACATTCAGCCGGCCGTATGCAGGTCGGAGGGCGGGGTCGGGCCGTGAATGTGGTTGCCGGGCTCTGCCGCGCTGCAGTACAACCAAGATGGGAAAGGTGGCGATTGACGATTTCAGGGCGATTCGTTTTCCGAGCGAGCCATTCGGGTCGTGAAGTTATTGGGCCTGCGCCGCCGTTTCCCGCCCCCCGGTCCCCGGTAAGCCATCCCGCTGCGTGCGCCGAGGCCGCGTACGACGCCAGGGCGGGTTCCAGTAACCCTGCGACGCCGAGCGAATTCAGTTCGTCGCGGCCGGCATCTGACGGTCGCAATTGGTGACGGGCGCTGATCCGGCTCGCGCCTACCTGAAGAAAGCCGCAGCAACGCTGGCTATTACTGTCGCGTTGGTCATCGCCCGCGCCGCTTCGGCCGATAGTCTCGAAGACGCGATATCCTTCGCATATCGGAGCAACCCGACCCTGTTGGCCGCCCGGGCGGATCTGCGTGTGCTGGATGAGCGCTACGTTCAGGCCCGCGCCGCCCTGGGTCCAACCGTCGGGGTGTCTGAGGTGCATGCGTTCGATGACGCCTACGTAGATCAGCCCGCGTCGATTTTCGGTCCGGCGCGTACGGCGCATCAAACCGCGACGACCGACAACGCTCAACTGGTGGTCAGTCAGCCAGTCTATGCCGGCGGTGAGCTGGAAACGGCCGTCAGCGCGGCGCTCGCAGACGTGCGCGCGGGCCGCGAAAACCTGCGCCAACAGGAAGCGGGGGTTCTCAATACGGTCATCACCGCCTACGCCGACGTTCTCCTGTCTCAGAATCTGCAAACCATCGCCCGCCAGAACGTGGAGGCGCTCAACCAGCAGTTGGCCGAAGTCGAGGCGAAATTCGCCGTCAAGGAAAATACGCTGACCGACCGCGCACAGGCGCGCGCCCGCCTCGTGGCCGCGCGGAACGGTCTCGTAGAGGCCCGCGCCGGATTCGCCGATGCTCAGGCGCGGTACCTGGCCGCGGTCGGCGTTGCGCCGGGCCAGCTCGAGCCGCTGCCGGACCTGCCGGGGATCCCGCCCAGCGTCGACGATGCGTTCGACGCCGCCGATCGGGCCAATCCCCAGATCCTGGCTGCGGTCTACACCGAGGAGGCCTCCCGGGCCCGCGTCGCCCAGGCCAGGGCGTCGGATCGCCTGCGGGTCAGCGTGTCGGCGCCCTGTCTCAGCAACCTGCGGCTCTCTACATCCCCGACCAGAATGCGCGGGGAGTCGTAGCGTCGGTCACCGTCAGTAAGCCCCTCTTCACGTCGGGCGACCATGTTTCGCGCGTCCGCGAGGCTATCGAGCTGAATAACAGCGACGCGGAGAAGGTGTCCGCCCAGCAACGGCAAGTCGTTGCGGCGGTCGCTCAGGCATGGGGCGACCTGGCCGCCCGACGCGAGCAGCTCGCCGGCCTGCGCGACCAGCTCGAGAACGAGGAGCAAGCCTTTCACGGGTCCCGGATCGAAGAACGCATTGGCCTGCGCAACACGATCGACGTTCTGAATGCAGAGCAGGAGTTTCAGTCGACGAAGTCTGCGTTGGCGCAAGCCTTTCACGATGAATACCTGAATCGGGTCAATCTGCTCGCCGCGATGGGGCTGCTTCAGGCGGAGTTGCTCGAGCCGAATATCCAGCCCTACCGACCGGAGCAAAACCTTCAGCGGCGAACGCTGCTGTTGAGGGCCATGCCGTGGATAAGCCTGGTGCGGGTGCTGGACTCGATCGGCGCCCCCCGCCTGGCGGCGGGCCGAATCCCCCGCGATGCTGCGGAGCTCCAGCGCCCCCCCACGACCTCCGTCATGCCCCCCGCGCCGCCATGGTCGGACCTGGCCAAATACCTGACCGATCCCGCGGGAAGTTGACCGATGCGCCGCGACGATCTTGACCTTGGCCCTCAACCTCAACTTTCATATAGACTGACGCCATGGTCGAGAATCGCCCCATTGGCGATGGGCTCTGGGCGCAGGTGAAGTGAACGCGGCGAAGTCCAGCGCGCCGAGCCCGCTGTTGGCGGCGTTCGAAGCCTGTCGCCGGCACCTCGTCTTTGCTGGGATCTTCAGCGCTCTGCTGAACGTGCTCTATCTCGCGCCCACACTCTACATGTTGCAGGTCTATGACCGGGTGGTGCCTACGCGCGGTCGCACGACTTTGCTGTTCCTGACCTTGGTCCTGTTGCTGTCGCTGGCGACTCTCGCGCTTCTGGATCTGGCCCGTTCACGCATCCTGGTTCGGGCCGGCGTCAGCCTGGAACGAAGTCTCGCCGCCGCGGTGCTGGACGCAGGGTTCTCCCGTTCCGGCGCCGGCCGCGACGTGCTCATGAGCCGAGCGACACGCGATTTCGACGTCATGCGCCAGGTGCTCACGGGACCGGGCATGCTGGCCCTGTTCGACGCGCCCTGGTCGCCGATCTACATCGTGGTCAGCCTGCTGATCCACCCTGTTCTGGGCCTCGTGTCCCTGGTCGGCGCGGCGGTTCTATTCGCACTGACCTGGTTGAACGAGATGGCCACGAGGGCGCCGCTCAGGCGCGCCAACGAGGCGTCAAACCTGAGCTACCTGAGCCAGCAGTATTCCACGGCGGCGGCCGAGCTCATCCGGACGCTCGGCATGCGTCGGACCATGGTGAACCGGCATCTGCGGGAGCGTCAGGTCGCCGCCAGCCTTCAGCTCAAGGCGAGCTTCGCCGCCAGCGGGCTGAACGCGGGCTCGCGCTTCATGCGCCTGACCTTTCAGTCGCTCGCGCTGGGCGTCGGGGCATTCCTGGCGATCGAGCAGCAGATTTCCGCCGGCGCGATCTTCGCCGCCTCGCTGCTGGTCGGCCGCGCCTTGTCGCCGATGGATCAGCTGCTGGCCGCCTGGCGCAGTCTCGCCCAGGCGCGCGACGCCTACCGCAACCTGAAGGAGCTGCTGCCGGCCGAGGCCCCCGGGGCCGCACCCACCGAATTGCCGCCGCCCAGCGGGGCCCTCGCCGTCGAACGCCTCTCGGTCGCCACCCCGGCGGGGAGGGCGCTGCTCAGCGACGTCAGCTTCAGCCTCGCCGCCGGCGAGACTTTGGGTGTGATCGGTCCGAGCGGCGCCGGCAAGTCGACGCTCGCCCGCGCCATCGCGGGCGCGGTTGCGGCCGACAACGGGGTCGTTCGCCTCGACGGGGCGGACAGAAGTCTCTGGGATCAGGAGCGACTGGCCCGCCACATCGGCTACATGTCGCAGGAGACGACCTTGTTCGCCGGCACGGTGAAGCAGAACATCGCCCGGTTCGACGACGTCGCCGACAGCGAGGCGGGCGAGGTCGACGCGCGGGTGGTCGCCGCCGCGCAACTGGCCGGCGCCCATGCCATGATCATGCGCTTCGCCAATGGCTACGACACACAGCTGGCATGGGGCGGCCGCGGTCTCGCCGCCGGCCATGCGCAGCGCATCGCCTTCGCGAGGGCGCTCTATGGCTCCCCCGCGCTGCTGGTGCTCGACGAGCCCAACGCCCACCTGGACGGCGAGGGTGAGGCCGAGCTGATGCGCGCCCTCGCCGAGCTGAAGCAGCGCGGGGTGACCGTGGTGATCGTGGCGCATCGAACCGGCGTGCTCGCGGCGGCGGACAAGCTGATGGTGATGCGCGAGGGCCGCATCGAGCTCTTCGGGCCGCGCGACGAGGTCGTCAGAAAGCTCACCGCCGCGCAATCCGGCCGGCCCATGGTCAGGCAACCGGTGGCTGGGGAGTAGGAGCGCCGCAGTGGTCGCGCCCGCCTCTTCGCCAGGGAAACCCCACCGGCCCGCCGCGGCGGGCGAAGACGATCCGCGCCTCGAGATATGGTTCGGCGGGGCGGTCATCGCCGTCTTCTTCGCAGGCTTCCTCGGGTGGGCGGCGCTGACCCCGCTGGATGCGGCGGCCTACGCCAGCGGACAGGTCGCCGTGGCCAGCCACCGACAGGAGGTGCAGCACCGCGAGGGTGGGGTGGTGCGGCGGATCGACGTCAGGGAAGGCCAGTACGTTCGCGCCGGGGACGTGCTCGTCGAGCTCGTCGGCGCCGACGTGGCGGCGGCGGAGCAGTCGTTGGTTTCGCAGGTCGTGGGCCTGCAGGCGCAGCGGGCGCGCCTTCATGCGGAAGCGGCCGGCGCCCGGGCCATTCAGTGGCCCGGGGAGCTTGCCGGCCTGACCGGTGAGGATCGACGACAGGCCGACGACGCCATGGCCGTGCAGCAGGCTGAGTTTCATAGCCGGGCCGCCGACCTCGCTTCGCATGCGGCGGTCCTGCGCCAGCGCATGGGCGAGCTCGACGAACAGGCCGATGGCTACAGGCGCCAGCTCGCCGCCTCGCAGGAGCAGCAGCGGCTGATCGCCGAGGAGCTGAAGGACGTCAAATCCCTGGCCGACCAGGGCTATGCGCCCATGTCCAGCGTCCGCGCTCTCGAGCGCAGCAAGGCCGATCTCGAGGGCCGACGCGGCGAGCTGAGCGCCGAGATCGCCCAGGCGCACCAGCAGAGCGGAGAGCTACGCCTGCAGATCCTGCAGTTGGTCGCCGACCAGAAGCAGGAGATCTCCAAGGACCTGCGGGACGTCGATTTTCAGCTGAGCGATCTCACGCCTCGGCTGGCGGCGGCGCAGGACCAGATGGCCCGCAGCCTGGTCCGCGCCCCGGTGTCCGGCACGGTTGTGGGTCTGACCGTCTTCACGGTGGGCGGGGTCGTCGCGCCCGGACAGAGGTTGCTCGACGTGGTGCCTGACCGCAGCCAGCTGGTTATCGAGGCGCAGATCGCGCCGGGAAATATCGACGGCCTGCATGTCGGCCAGACGACCGAGGTCAGACTGGGCGAACGCGACCGCGCCCTGCCGATCCTGAAGGGGACGCTGACGATGCTGTCGGCCGACAGCCTGGTGAACGAGAAGACCGGCGCCCGTTACTTCACCGCCGAGGTCACCATCCCCCCCAGCCAGCTCGCGATCCTGAAAGCCGCCCACCGAAGACCGTTCCATCGCCGCTTGCTCCCCCTTCCACGGTCGTGCCGAAGAGGTTGCCGTGGGCGTCGGCTATCAGACTGGCGTAGGGGTATGCCCCCCCCCGCACCGCCGCTGAAACTGACCAGAGTCTGGAGACCATAGCCGCCGCCAGTGTTGACCAGCTCGAACACGGTGCCATAGCCGCTTGCGCCCCCTCCCGAAGTCGTGCCGAACAAGTCGCCCTGGGCGTCGGCGATCAGACCGGCTTCGGGATACCTCCCATTCGCGTCGTTGAACGTGGCCAGGGTCTGAAGGCTGTAGCCCGAGCCGGTGTTGACCAACTCGAACACGGTTCCATCGTTGCTGCCGCCCCCATCTAGCGTCGTGCCGAACAAGTCGCCCCGCGCGTCGGCGATTAATCCGGCTACGGGAGCCGTCCCGTTTGCCCCGTTGAACGTGGCCAGGGTCTGAAGGCTGTAGCCCGAGCCGGTGTTGACCAGCTCGAACAAGGTTCCATCGTTGTTTGCGCCCCCTCCCGAAGTCGTCCCAAACAGGTCGCCCTGCGCGTCGGCGATCAGACCGGCAAGCGGAGCTGCTCCGTTCGCCCCGTTGAACGTGGTCAGGGTCTGAAAGCGGTAGCCCGAGCCGGAGTTGACCAGCTCGAACACGGCTCCATCGCTGTTTGCGCCACCATTTGCCGTCGTGCCGAACAGGTCGCCCTGTGCGTCGGCGATCAAACTGGAAGAACCAGGGTATACTCCATTTGCGTTTTTATCGAACGTGACCAAGGTTTGGAGGCTGTAACCAGCGCCGGTGTTGACCAGTTCGAACGCCGTTGCTTGAGTCGTGCCGAAAAGGTCGCCCCGAGCATCGGCTAGGAGGTCGCCTTGGGGGATACCTAGATTCTGGGTCAGGCTCCGGAAGGAATAACCGGCGCCGATTTCAAGTAACTCGAACGCCGTTCCGCCGCCCGAAAACCCGCTGCTAGCAGATGTCGTGCCGAAGAGGTTGCCCTGGGCGTCAGTGATGAGGCCAGTGTAGGGCCTCGACCCCATTGCGCCAGTGAACGAAACCAGCGTCGTAAGAACAGCGGACATCGGCCCCCTCATAGGGGGCCGCTCAACCGGCTTTCCAATAGAGGCCGGGTGACTGCGCCCCCGGAATAACCTTAGCCGTCAGGAACGGCGACAGCAACCGCGGGCTGCGTGCGCCGGGTCTACACGCCGTGCCAGTCGGCCTGGATGTGCCATGCGGTGGACTGAGACAGACCGGGGTCGTGGGGGGTGAAGCCGATGGTGGGGCCGGCGTTGGTGGTCCACTCGCTGACCTGGCCGGTGTCGGCGTTGCGCCACAGGATGTCGGCCCGGCCGTCGCCGTTGAAGTCGGCCACCTGCTCGATGTGCCAGTTGGAAGGCGCGGCGGCCGATCCGGGTGCGAACTGGGGGAAGCTGAAGCTCAGGCCAGGCCCGGCGCCCGTTTCCCATACGCTCAGCTGGCCGGTGTTGGTGTTGCGCCAGAGGATGTCGCCGTGGCCGTCGCCGTTGAAGTCGGCCACGTCCAGGATCTGCCAGCTGGTCGGCTGCACCCCGAGGCCGAAGGTGGAAAGCCCCCGTTGGCGTCGGTGAGCCAGACGCTGGTGTCGCCGTTGTCGTTGCGCCAGACGGGATCGGCGCGGCCGTCGCCGTTGAGGTCGGCCATGTCCTGCAGATGCCAGCTGGCCGGCGCGCTGAAACCGGCGAGCGAGAGCTGAGACCCTGGGGCCGGGCGTTGGCGGTCCAGACGCTGACCTGGCCGCTGTCGTTGCGCCAGACGATGTCGCCCTTGCCGTCGCCGTTGAAGTCGGCGACCCCCAGCAGATGCCAGCTGGTCGGCGGCGCGCCCAGGCTCTGGGCGCTGAAGCCCCCGCCGGCGTTGGCGAGCCACAGGACCGCCGAGCCGTCGTTGTTGCGCCACAGGATGTCGGAGCGCCCGTCGCCGTCCACGTCGCCGAACCCCGCGACCTGCCAGCTGGCCCCGTTGCCGGCGGCCTGAGTGCCGAACGCCGGTCCGGCGCCGGCATTGCCCAGCCACAGCAGGGCGTCGCCATTGTCGTTGCGCCACAGGACGTCCGAAGCCCCATCCGCGTTGAAATCCTGCGTATGGGGGGGCAGGTTGACCGCGCCGTTCGCGAACCGGAGCTGCTCGATGTTGGTGAGATGGTCGGCCCCGTCCGGACTGCCGGCGCGCAGGTCGGTCACGAGGAATACGCCGGGATCCTGGGCGGCGATGCTGTAGTCGGACCGGAGGCCGGAAAACACCGCGACGTCGGCGCCGTCGCCACCGTCCAGGGTGTCGTTGCCGCCCCCGCCGGTGAGGACGTTGTCGCCGGCGTTCCCGGTGAGGGTGTCGTTGAACGCCGAGCCGGTGAGGTTCTCGATGGAGATCAGGGTGTCGATCCCGTCCCCGCCGGTGTTCTGTGCGCCAGCGATGGCGAGGCTGACATTCACGCCTGCGCTGGCCGCCGCATAGGAGGCGGTGTCGACGCCGCCGCCGCCATCGAGGACGTTGTCGCCGGCGTTGCCGGCGAGGGTGTCGTTGAACGCCGAGCCGGTGAGGTTCTCGATCGAGATCAGGGTGTCGACGCCGGCGCCGCCGGTGTACACGGGGCCCGCGACCGCCAGACTCACGCCCACCGCCGAGGCAGCCGATACATAGGTCGCGGTATCGACCCCCGAACCGCCGTCGATGGTGTCATCACCGGCGCCGCCCTCGATGACGTTGGAGCCCGCATCGCCGGTGAGGGTGTCGTTGAAGGCCGAGCCGGTGAGGTTCTCGAAGTTGGTGAGGGTGTCGGTTCCGCCTCCGCCGGTGTTCTGGGGCCCGGAATTCGCGAGATTGACGTTCACGCCGGCGCCGGCCGCCGCATAGGAGACGGTGTCCACACCGCCGCCGCCGTCGAGGACGTTGTCGCCGGCGTTCCCGGCCAAGGTGTCGTTGAACGCCGAGCCGGTGAGGTTCTCGAAGTTGGCGAGGGTGTCGGTCCCGGCCCCGCCGGTGTTCTGAGGCCCGGAAATGGCGAGACTGACGTTCACTCCGGCGCCGGCCGCCGCATAGGAGACGGTGTCCACACCGCCGCCGCCGTCGAGGACGTTGTCGCCGGCGCTCCCGCCGAGGGTGTCGTTGAACGCCGAGCCCGTGAGGTTCTCGACATTGAGGAGGGTGTCGTTCCCGGCCGCGCCGGTATTCTGAGGCCCCGAAATCGCGAGGCTGACGGTCACGCCGGCGCTGGCCGCCGCATAGGAGACGGTGTCCACACCGCCGCCGCCGTCGAGGACGTTGTCGCCGGCGTTCCCGGCCAGGGTGTCGTTGAACGCCGAGCCGGTGAGGTTCTCGAAGTTGGCGAGGGTGTCGGTCCCGGCCCCGCCGGTGTTCTGGGGCCCGGAGACCGCCAGGCTGACGGTCACTCCGGCGCCGGCAGCCGCGTAGGAGACGGTGTCGACGCCGCCGCCGCCGTCGAGGACGTTGTCGCCGGCGTCGCCGGCGAGGGTGTCGTTGAATGCCGAGCCGGTGAGGTCCTCGAAGTTGGCGAGGGTGTCGGTCCCGGCCCCGCCGGTGTTCTGAGGCCCGGAGATCGCGAGGCTGACGGTCACGCCGGCGCTGGCCGCCGCATAGGAGACGGTGTCGACGCCGCCGCCACCGTCGAGGACGTTATCGCCGGCGTTGCCGGCGAGGGTGTCGTTGAACGCCGAGCCGGTGAGGTTCTCGAAGTTGGCGAGGGTGTCGGTCCCGGACCCGCCGGTGTTCTGAGGTCCGGAGACCCCCAGGCTGACGGTCACGCCGGCGCCGGCCGCCGCGTAGGAGACGGTGTCGACGCCGCCGCCGCCGTCGAGGACGTTGTCGCCGGCGTTCCCGGCGAGGGTGTCGTTGAACGCAGAGCCGGTGAGGTTCTGGAAGTTGGCGAGGGTGTCGGTCCCGGCCCCGCCGGTGTTCTGGGGCCCGGAAACCGCCAGGCTGACGGTCACTCCGGCGCCGGCCGCCGCATATGAGACGGTGTCGACACCGCCGCCGCCGTCGAGGACGTTGTCGCCGGCGTTCCCGGCGAGGGTGTCGTTGAACGCGGAGCCGGTGAGGTTCTCGATGGAGACCAGGGTGTCGACGCCCGCGCCGCCGGTGTCCTGAGCGCCCGCGACCGCCAGACCCACGGACACCGCCGAGGCAGCCGATGCGTAGGTAGCGGTATCGACTCCCGAGCCGCCGTCGAGGGTGTCGTTGCCGCCGCCGCCGTCGAGGACGTTGTCGGCCGCATCGCCAACGATCACGTTGTTCAGGCTGTTGCCGGCGCCAAAGACGGCCGTTCCGCTGAGCGTCAGGTCCTCGACGTTATCCGGGAGCGTATAGTCTATCGACGAGATGACCTTGTCGTGTCCCTGGTCTGGCAGCTCGGTGACCGTGTCTCCGGCGTTGTCGACGTAGTAGGTGTCGTTGCCCCTGCCGCCAGCAAAGCTGTCCGCGCCCGTCGTGCCAGTGAACGTCTCGTCGCGGACCGTGAGGTCGATCAGGTGCAGATTTCCGGCGGAATCCAGCGCGCTGACGTACCGGTCCAGGGATGAGGCAAGTATATTATTTCCGAAGGCTTGGTAATGGGCCGAGTCTGTTCCAGGTATATAAAAACTATCTACCATTGTCCATGAAGGCGTCGCGTATTCTTGAACAGTACCATCGTACAGATAAACGAAGGCGTGCTCGCCGGCGCTGTCGAATCCGATGCCATTTACCTGACTCCCGACATCCAATACTCTAGAGAAATGTATTGATGTATCATATATATTTATGTATTGTTGGTATATGTACTGTACGACCTCCCCCGCGGCTAAGCTAATAGCGTCGACTCCCAGGTTAAATCCAGTGCGGGACGACTGATAGTCATCTCCCGAAGCCACCACGGCGCCCGCGGCGATGCTGTAAATATCTAGTGGGCCATTACTACTTCCAGATTCAGCGATAAGAATATCGTCGCCGTCTCGAGCCATAGTTCCGTAAAAACCTCGTCCAGACATCGACGAAAATTCGCCAGTCTGTGTATTGAATATCGTGGGGATCTGCGGGTTTTGAACGCCGCCCGCTGTAATTACAGCGTGCGACTGGTCGATTATCTGTACATCAGAAAAACCAACTCCGGCGGTTTCGGAGAATGTCTGTACCTGTCCGTTCGCGGTGCTCACCTCATAGAGGCTGGCGGTTCCGGATGGCGGGTTGGGGTTGACGATCAGCAGAAAGGAGCCGTCGTCGGAGAGGCTCATCGCCCCGAGTGCGGCGCCCACGTGCCAGGTTGCGATCTTCTGGTGGGTTGCAACGTTGAAGACATCGACATCGCCAGCCGTCGTTGCGGCGTAGAGCAGCGATTGATCGTGGCTGAAGAGGACGTCGGCGACGCCGCTGTCGAGGTCGTAGACGCTGTAGGCGTCGCCGGTCGATGGTATTGTCGTCACCTGGATGCCCCCCGTCGCCCGAGTCGCGGCGGTAACCTCCACTGGCGCCGCGCCCCGTTACGACTTTAGGCCGTAGGAGAGGCTTGCCGAAGTGTCAACAAGCGTCGCCCTGCAGGTTAGGCGGACGCTCGCCGACCGGGGCCCCGCCTGGGGAAGACCGGAGGTTCATCTACTAGGCTTCGCGGCTTTGGAGGCGCGCCGGCGTCGACGTTCCGAACCCGAAGGATCAGCCCGCGCGGCGCGCAAAGCGCTCGGCTTCGGCGAAGTTGGCGAGCACCAGACGCGAAAAGAGCTCGCCGGTCTCCCTGGAGAGGATGCCCGCGGCGGACTGGGCCACCTTGTATTCGAGGATGCACCCGCCTTTGAACATCGCCAGGATCTGGTAGTAGTCGAACCGGCTGACGTCGCGTCCGACGCCCGAGACGTAGTAACGCAAGAGCTCCTGCCGGGTGGGCATGTTCCCCGCGAAGTAAAGTGCTTTGGCGGGCGCGCGGTCCGGTTCGCGTTCGTCGCGCAGGCCGTTGCACAGCCAGGCCATGTCGAGCAGGGGATCGCCGATCGTGGAGAGCTCCCAGTCGATGAGCGCGGTGAGACGCGCCGGCGGGCCGTCCGCGAATAGCGCGTTGGGGGTCCCCACGTCGCCATGCATCACGCCCGCCTTGAAGGTGTCGGGGATGTTGGCCTTTAGCCAGGCGCGCACATACTCGTAGCCGGGCAGCTCTCGGCCTGCGTAGCCGTAGAGCTTGCCGTAACTGCCCAGCTGGGAGGACCAGCGGTCCACCTGTCGCTCGAGGAAGTTGTCGGGCTTGCCGAAGTCCTCCAGCCCCACGGCCTTGTAGTCGACGTTGGCGAGGGCCACGAGGCCGTCCACCATGGCGTAGGGGACGCCATATTCGTAGGGCGGTTTGTCGAAGGGGGGGCGGTGATGGATCCTCCCGTCGCGAAGCTCCGCAGCCCAGCCGGGCGCCCGGTCCATCACATAGAAGGGCGCTCCGATCACCGAGGCGTCCGAGCAGCTTGCGTGGCAGAAGGGATGCGGGACGGGCGTGCCGTTCAACGCCTGGAGGACGCGCGCCTCACGCAGGATGACTTTCTCGCTGTTTGGCGGCGGAACCGCTGGCGGCCGGCGCAGGATCACCTCGCCTAGCCCGCGCCTCAGCGAGAGGATCACATTGCTGGTCCCGCCGTGCAGCATCGAGACCTCGAGCGGACCGTCTCCGAGGGAGGGGATCTGCACGTCGAGCCAGGCGCTCAGCCGTTCGACGTCGACCAGACCATTGAGCGGACCAGCTTCTCGCATGGGATTCTTTCCAAACGGGCTCGACGCGTTCGAGGCGCCGCCCCCTCAGGCGTCTCGCCTCAGGGCGGTTTCCAGCACGGCGAAGTTCTCCACGTGCTCCGGGTCCGCGCCCGTGCCGAACGATCCGAGTATCTCCGTGAAATGCTCCTCGAGAATGGGCCTCCATTCCGGATGGGTCATGACGTAGTAGCGGCCCTCCAGAACCGAGCGCGCCACGAGCTCACCTACCTTGTCGGGGTCGATCCCGCTCTGAAGGGCCGCAGCCATGGCTTCGTTCCCGCCCTTGCCCCCGCCCAGGACCTGCGCAGAGTTGGCGACGAACTCGGTGCGCACCATGGCGGGGCAAAGGACCGAGAGGCCTACCTTGGTGTCTCGCAGCTCTTCGCGCAGATCGCCGCTGAAACCGACGACCCCATGCTTGGAGGCGACGTAGGGAGACCCGCCTTTGGGGACCATGCCGGCCAGCGAGGCGGTGTTGACGATGTGGGCCTCCTCGTCGCGCGCCAGCATGCGCGGCAGAACGAACCGGCAGCCGTAGAACGTCCCGAAAAGATTGACCTCGATGATGCGCCGCCAGACGGAGATGTCGAAGTCGGCCACCTTTCCGCTGGTCCCGATTCCTGCGTTGTTGCAGAGAACGTCGATCGGCCCGACCTTCTCTTCCGTCGTTGCGACACATGCCTCCCAGGCGTCCGCAGAGGTCACGTCGAGGACCGTCGTCTCCGCTCGAACCCCGGTTCGCGTCAGCTCCTGGGCCCGGGCCGACAGTCTTCCTTGGTGGAGATCGGCCAGCACGACGTGGGACCCAAGCGCGCCGAACGCGCGGGCCATGCCCATCCCGATCCCGCCCGCGCCGCCGGTGATGAGGACGACCTTGTCTTTCAGGGATCGCATTCCGTCTTCCTCCTCATTCCGCTTTTTGGTTCGAGCTGTCAGCTCTCATCGAGATAGCGGTAGCCGGCGAGAGCGTGGTCAATCGCATCGCCGACCGCAATTTCGACCGGCGTCGACGCGCCCGTGGCCAGCCAATGCCATAAGGCGATCGTCGTCGAATTGATGAGGGCGCTCACAATGAGATGGGGGCGCATGTCACTCACGGGGTCGAGTCCGAGCCGGGCGCCGAGGAGCGGCACGAGCGTCATTCTGTAGGTTCGCAGCTGCTCGCTCGCCGCCGCCATGGTCTGGCGCGATTGTTCGAAGAGCTGGAGCCGTAAACGGATCAGCTCGGAGTCTGCGGCGGTCTCCGCGGCCAAGGCGATCAGCCGGCGTCGAAGCGCGGCAAGCACTGGCCCGGACCCTTCCTCCAGGGTCTCCGCCAGGGCCCTCTCGAAGCGGTGTTGCTCGCCGAGCAACACATTCTCCTTGCTCTTGAAGTAACGAAAGAAGGTCCGACGCGAGATGCCGCTGGCCTCGGCGATCTGATCGATCGTGACCTGGCCGAAGCCGTGGCGCGCGAACAGCTCGAGAGCGGCGCGCTCGATGTCCGCCGTCTTCCGGTCCCTCGCCCTTCGACGTCGTCCCCGATCCAGGGCTGGGGGAGGGGGAGGGTGCGAGATGACGTCGTTCATTCCGGCTCCAGCCAAAGGCGTCATGGGCGGGGCCGCGGATACGTGTCCCACCATCATGGCACTTGCGCCATTTTGGCATGAGTGCCATGAATTCCGAAGCAGCGAAAGGACGACGAGCCGATGAACCCAGCTTTGTCCCGTAACGCTCCGGCTTATCCGCCGCTCGAGGTTGGGCCACGCACGATCCCGGTGCCGCGTCACGTGAGCCCGGAAGCCCAGCATTTCATCGGCTCGCCTCGGCCAGTTGTCCTGAGGGGCGCCGACTACCCGGCCCTCGAGGACAAGGAGGGATGGCGCGGGCACATCGCGATGGTGAACGCCGGCCTGAAGGCGATGGAGGATATGATCCTGCCGCTGTGTGAGGTGACGATCAGCTGGACCGACATGGGCGGCGTGCGTGTCGCCGAGGTCACCCCGGCGACGATCGCCGATCGCCACAAGGACCGCGCGCTGATGAACATCCACGGCGGCGCCTACGTCTACGGCGAGGGATCGGTCATGGAGGCGGCGATCGCCGCCCACCTGGGCCAGATCAAGGTCTACGCCGTGGACTATCGCGTGCCGCCCGACCACTGCTTTCCCGCCAACCTCGAGGACACCACCGGCGCCTATCGGGCCCTGCTCGAACGCCACGCCCCGGCCGACCTGGCGATCTTCGGCACCTCGGCTGGAGGCACTTACACGGCGACGACGGTGCTCAAGCTTCGCGACCTCGGCCTGCCGCTGCCGGCGGCCGCCGGAATCCTGACCCCCGCTTCGGACATCTCCGGCAGGGAGAACGGCGGCGACACGACCTTCACCAATGACGGCGTCGATTCTGCGCTCTCCGGCTCCAAGCCCGACGCCACCACCGGGCCGAACCTCCTGTTCATGGACGGCCACGATCCTTATGACCCGCTGATCTCGCCTCTCTATGCGGACTACACGCGCGGTTTCTGTCCCGCCTACTTCCTGGCGGGCACCCGCGACTTCCTGCTGTCGGCGACCGTGCTTCTGCACCGCGCCGTGCACCGCGCGGGGCACAAGGCGGAACTCCACGTGTTCGAGGGGATGTCGCACGGCTTCAACATCATGATCCAGTTGCCGGAGGCGCGTGAGGCGACGCTCGACATGATCCGCTTCTTCGACGGTTGCATGGACGAGGCCGGCCGCTAGGCCGCGCCGGAACGGGGTTCCTGTAAGCGGCGTCATCACCTTTGGCATGCGCCCTGGCGCGCGCAACGCCAGGGCCGTTGGACTTGGACGAACGATGCTTCCCTATTCGCGTCCGAAGGTCTTGGTCACCCGAAAGCCGAACATTTGGGGATCCTGCGCGACGCCGGCCTCGATCCCATCGATCTGTGCGGCGACGCCCACCACCTGGTAGTGGTGGTTGAGCAGATTGGTGCCGAAAAATTCGAATGTCGTGCCCCAATCCCGGACCGTATAGGAGATGTTGGCGTTCAGCAGGCCGACCGCCTGGCGGAAGGACTGGAAGAGAGTCTGGTTGAACGTCGGGTCGACTTCATAGAGGTAAGGATTACTGGGCAGGTGGCTGCGCCATGACCAGTTGAGGTCGGCAGTGAGCGTTCCCGGACCGGCTTCGATGTGATAGTTTCCTTCGAGGCTGTAGCTCCAGGGTGGCACTTCCGCGAACGGCGAGCCCGTGGCGTTGACATACGAGGGTACGCCGCCGAACGCCGCGGGCGTGGAGCCGAGCAGGGTGGCGGGGAAGAATTTCCCGAATTTGCCGTATGTGTAGCCGACGGTGGCCGACAGCCTCAGCCCCTCGATCGGGAGCGCGTCGACCTCGGCCTCCCACCCCTTGATGTTGGCGGTGGTGGCGTTGAAGAGCACCGTGGTCGGCGGCGCGCCGGTGATGATCGTCTCCTGCTTGTTCGCGTAGTGGGTGATGTAGCCGGCGGTGTCGACGCGCAGGCGATGGTCCAGGAATTCGCCCTTGAACCCGATCTCGTAGTCGGTGGCGGATTCAGGATAGGCGGGCGCGAACGAGAAGGCCCTGCCCTGCAACACGCCCCCGTGGGTGCCCTTGGCCGTCTTGAAGTAGAGCAGCATGTCGGGCGTGATCTGAAAGTTGAAGCTCAGGAGGTATGACCAGGCGTTCGACGCGGCGTGCATCGTAGGAACCAGCGTGGCGGTGCCGGGAACCAGTCCCAAAGTATTTTGCCGCACCATGCAGGCGTAGGGACTGGCGGCGGACGCGAACGGGGTTGGTCCGGTGAGACACAGGTACGGCTTTCCGGTCAGATTGGTCAGGAGCGGCGTGTAGAGAAACTGGGCCGCGGTCTCGTTTTCGGCCTCGTGAGTGTAGCGCAAACCCCCCGTGATCGAGAACCAATCGGTTATCTTGTAGTCTTCCTGCGAGAAGATCGCCCATGTGTTGGTGGAGACGTGCGGCGTGAAGTAGGTATTGAAGGTAGTGGGTCCGAGGGCGGTGGTGACTGAAGACCATTGCTCGTTGGCCCCGTGATCCCAGCTGAGGAAGCCGCCGACAAGCCACGACAAACCGTTCCATTTGCCGTTGAGGTCGAACTCCTGGGTCAGCTGTTGGTCGGACTGGTCCGGGCCGGAAAGGGAGGTGGTGAGCGGGGCGATGGGAACGCCGTTGGGCCCGAGGATCGGCACGCCGACCGCCAAGGTGTTGCCCGGGATGCCGCTCAGGTCGAACTGGCTGAAGTCCTGGAAGTAGTGAAACCCGGTGATCGATTTGAAGGTGGCGATATCACCAATATTGGCCGTGATGGTCTCGCCGATGTGGAGCGTCTTCACCTTGTCGGACGTGGGAAACGAGGCGCCGTTCACGCCCGTCCCGACATAGTGGCCGAGGTTATAGAGCGAGGCGGGGCCGAGCTGGCCTGTAATGGCCGCCTGAGGATTTTGTGCGCCCGCCTGGAAGAACGGATTCCCGTTCACCGAATTCACGAACGGCACATAGACGCCGGGTGAGGGCTGCGACAGCAGCGGGAAGAGGATCAGGGGTTCGCTGTGGGCGGTTGCGTAGGCCTGCGCCGGACCGCAGCCGGCCGCCACCGCCGGATTGCAGATGACCGCGCCGTTGGGGACCAGGGCGTCGTAGCCGTTCGCGATGATCAGGTCGTTGGTGTGATTGAGGTAGCCGTATTCGACCGAGGTGTCGGAGGTGAAGGAAGCGGTCGGCGAGAACTTGATCCGGCCGCGCACCACGGTGTCGTCCCTGCTGTCGCCCAGGTGCTGGCCGGTGATGCCCGACCGCCCGAACCCGTTGCGGTTCCAGTGCTGGACCGCCAGCCGAAGGGCCAGTTTGTCCTCGATCAGCGGCAGGTTGACGGCGCCGCCGAGTTTCCAGTCGTCGTAGTTGCCGACCTCGCCCATGGCGAAGCCGTGGAGGCCGTTGAAGTCGGCGTCCCTGGTGGCGACGAGCACGGCGCCGCCGGTGGTGTTGCGGCCGTACAAGGTCCCTTGCGGACCCTTCAGGACCTGGATGTTGGCGAGGTCGAAGAAGGAACCGTTGGCGCCCACCGGGTGAGGAATGTTGACGCCGTCTTCGTAAAATCCGATCGGCGTGCCGAACTGCAAGGTGGTGTCCACTGACGTCTGGCCACGCACTTCGAAGACGGCGCCGGTTGTCTTTCCGGGAGCCGGACTGACGAGCAGGCCCGGCACGTTGTGGCTCAAGTCGGTCGGCTCCCGGATGCCTTGCTGAGAGAGCTGCCTGCCGCTGAAGCTCTGGACGACGAGAGGGACCCTTTGGGCGCTTTCGGTCACCTTCCGCGCCGTCACCACCACCGCGCTCAGGGTGGTGTCGTTTCCGGCCGAGGAGGCGCCTGCCGTTGCGGCCGACGTCGGGTCGGCGGCTCGCGCGGTCTGCGCGCCGGCGCCGTACGCCAGGAGCGCTGCGGCGGAAACAGCCAGCAGCCAACGATGCCTGTTCATGATTTCTCCCTTCACTTCGCTTCTTGTTGTGGTTTCGCCCCTGGTTCCGGTCTTCTCGGACACGAACCAGCCCAGGCGCTTGTTCTCGATGTCGCCATTGGAGCGACGCCGTCGACGTCGGTGCGCGTGTGAGCGCACGTCGCCCTAGCCCGGGGCCATTCGCCGGCGTCGTCTTCGCAGTCCAGGTTCCATCGTTCCCCCTCCTAGGCGATCGCGCCCTTGTCCTTGAGCTCGATGATCCGCTCCCATCCGACGCCCATCTCTTCCAGCACGGCTTCGGTGTGCTCCGAGGGCTCGGGCCCGCGTGTGTTCTCGATGGGCGTGTGGTCGAACTGCACCGGGCTCGCCACCAGCTTGATCGGCTTGCCCCCGTCCGGTGACTCGACCTCGAAGATCAGGTCGTTGGCCAGCACCTGCTTGTCCTTCGAGACCTCGTAGACGTCCTGGTAGGGCGCCCACTGCCCGCGCATGGTCTCGAGGCGCTCCAACCAGTATGCGAACGGGCGACTGGCGATGGCCTGAGTCACCAGCGCCTTGCACGCTTCGGCGTTCTGCATCACGGCCACGTCGGTGTTGAACCGGGGATCGCTCATCAATTCGGGCAGGCCGAGGTGCTCGAACGTGTCCTCGAGGTAGGGGCCCGGCTGAAGGACGCTCAGATTTATGTGGCGGCCGTCGGATGTCCTGAACGCGCCCATGAACGGGTTGGCGCCGGCCGGCGCCGTTCCGGGCATCGGGTTGTCGAACGGGCTGGCCCCGAATTCCATCGCCACGTCGATGCTGCAGGCGGTCGCCCAGACGCCCGCCGAGAGCAGCGAGACGTCGAGCTCGACCGGCTGGCCGGTGCGTTCGCGATGGAACAGGGCCGCCGCGATCCCGCCGGCGATGAACATGCCGCCGATGGTGTCGCCATAGGCGGGGCCGGGCTGCGTCAGCGGCCCGTTCAGCGCCTTGGGCGTGACGAGATCCGCCGAGCCGCCGCGCGCCCAGAACGCCGTCGAGTCGAAACCGCCCTTGTCGCGCTCGGGCCCCTTGTCGCCGTTCGCCGAGCCGCGGGCGTAGATGATCTTCGGATTGTGCTTCCGAAGGTCTTCGACGTCGATCTTCAGCTTACGGCGCGCGCTGGGCAGGTAGTTGGTGAGGAACACATCGCACGACTTCACCAGCTCGTAGATCAGCGCCTGTCCGTCCGGTGAGCCCAGGTCGACGCCGACGCTGCGCTTGCCCCGGTTCGGATGGTGCATGAGGGTGCTGCGTTGCGGATTGAGCGCCAGGCGCTGCAGGATCGTCAGCCCGCGCTGGGCGTCGCCCCGAACGGGGTGTTCGATCTTGATGACGTCAGCGCCCCAGTCGGAGAGCACGGCGCCGGCCGACGGCGTGAAAGTGAACTGGGCGACTTCGAGGATGCGGACCCCTGCGAGCACCTTGGTCATGGGGCGTCTCCAGATGCGTGAGCCGACGGCGGCGCCAGGCTTCCGCGCTTCACGCCTTTGCCGCCCGGGAGGCGAAAGCTCGCGCGCCCGCCTCGCAGGAGGGCCGCTCGAATGCTTCGACAGGAACCATGCGATCTTCCTCCTCCTGCGGCGTCGCGGCTTGGTCGCCACGCTTATATAACTAGGTGACCTATCTACAGGCTTGGCGCGTCTTGGCCATAGCGCTTGCGCGAAACCATCTGGCCCGCGCCGCCGCCTCGACGCGGAATCAGATGACAATGAAAGATTACCTAGTTAGATAAGTCCAGAGGCCGGACTGACCCGCGGAAGCTGGGCGAAGGAGGATCGATGAGGCCTCGGCGACGCATCCCCATGCGAGCTTCGCCGGGGCCCAGGTCTGTCTCCGCAAGTCTTCAGTCTCGCTGACAAAAAGGTGCGGGTGCGGCCGTGGCGCCCGCCGCCGCAACGTGGAGACCCCCGAGATGAGCCTGCCGCTGAAGGACGCCGATTCCATCTATTTCGGAGGCGACTGGAACAAGGCTTCCGGCGAGCCGGAGCCGATCCTCAATCCCGCCACGGAAGAAGTAATCGGGCTGGCGCCCGTCGCCACGAGCGGGGAAGTGAAGGCGGCGATCGCGTCGGCGCGCGAGGCGTTCGACCGTGGGCCGTGGCCGCGGATGTCGGCGCCGGAGCGCGCGGCCATCCTCTATCGCTTCCACGCGACGTTGATGGCGCGGCGCGCCGACATCGTCCGCATCCTCGTGGCGGAGGCGGGCGCGGTGGCTTCGATTCTGCCGATCCAGTTCGACTTTCCGATGATGCTCAGCAAGGACGCGATCGACCGCGGCGCGCGCTATCGCGACACGCCGCTCCCTCCCGGAACCATCCCGAACGCGGCCGGCGGGCGCAGTCTCGTCGGCGGAGTGATCCGGCGCGAGCCGGTGGGCGTCGTCGCTGCGATCACCCCCTACAATTTTCCCTACCTGCTGAACGTGGTGAAGCTGTTTCCAGCCCTGATCACGGGCAACACCGTGGTCCTGAAGCCCTCGCCGTTCACGCCCTTCAGCGCTCTCGTCGTCGCCGAAGCAGCCGCAGGGGCGGGCTTCCCGAAAGGCGTCGTCAATATCGTCACCGGCGGGCAGGACGTGGGAGAGCTGATGACCACCGACCCACAGATAGACCTGGTCACCTTCACGGGCTCGGACAAGGTCGGCGCGGCGATCGCGGCCCAGGCTGCGCCGACTCTCAAGCGCCTGCACCTGGAGCTGGGAGGAAAGTCGGCCCTCATCGTGCGGGCCGACGCCAACCTCGAGGCCGCCGTGAGGGCGGGCATGGCCTACCTGACCCATTGCGGCCAGGGCTGCGCGAACCAGACGCGCCACCTCGTCCACAACAGCGTTCGCGCAACCTACGTCGAAGCCCTGGCGCAGGCCCATCGCGCCATGAAGATCGGCGATCCGGCGGATGTCTCGGTCACCCTCGGGCCGCTCATCCGCGAGAGCCAGCGGGCCCGGGTCGAACATTATGTGGAGGAGGGCCTCAGGGGCGGGGCGGTTCTGGTGACGGGCGGCCGACGGCCCTCCCACCTCAGCCGGGGCTTCTTCTACGAGCCGACCCTGTTCAACGACGTCGACAACAATTCGGTGCTCGCCCAGGAGGAGGTGTTCGGCCCGATCGGAGCCGTGATCGGATTCGACACGGACGAGGAGGCGGTCGAGATCGCCAACGCGTCGCAGTTCGGCCTCTCGGGGGGTATCTTTTCCTCCGACCTTGGCGCGGCCTTCGACATGGCCTGCGCCATCCGCACGGGCGGGATCACGATCAACGAGGGAGGCTCGGCGCCCAATTCACCGTTCATCGCCCCGTTCGGCGGCTTCAAGCGATCGGGCATCGGGCGCGAGTGGGGTGAAGAAGGTCTCAACGCCTTCACCGAACTCAAGTCGCTCTCGTTCCGGCAAATCTGAGCCTTGCCGCGGGCTGGGGCGGTGGCCATGGGCAGGTTCACTTTCGATCTGACCGGTCGCACGGCGGTGGTGACGGGCGCCGGCCGGGGCGTCGGGCGCGGAATCGCCCGCGCCCTCGCAGCCCACGGCGCGCGGGTCGCCGTGAACGACTTCGTGCTCGAGCACGCCGTCGCCGTGGCCGCAGAGATCGAGGCCGACGGCGGGACTGCGATCGCGGCGGCGGCCGACGTCGCCGACATGGCGGCCGTGCGCGCCATGGCGGGCGTGGTGGAGCGCCGCCTGGGCGGCGTTGACATCCTGGTGAACAACGCCGGGAACGCCGGGCCCGACGCGCCCATGCCGAGGCTCGACTTCTGGCTCACGGACCCGACGGACTGGGATCGATATCTTCGCGTCAACCTGCTCGGCGTGATGCATTGCGCCCGCGCCTTCACGGCCGGCATGGTCGCGCGCCGGCGAGGCCGGGTCATCACCGTCGTCTCGGACGCCGGCCGCACCGGCGAGGCCGGGTACGAGGCCTATTCCGCGGCCAAGGCCGGGGCGGCCGGCTTTTCACGCGCGCTGGCCCGGGCGCTAGGGAGGTACGGCGTCACCGCCAACACCATCTCGCTCAGCAGCATGGCCCGCGCGCCAGCCGATCCGTCGCCGCAGGCGGCCGCCCAGGTCCAGGCGATACTCAAGCACTATGTGATCCGCCGGCAGGGGCGGCCGGACGACGTGGCCGCCGTCGCCGTTCTGCTCGCCTCGGATGAGAGCGGTTGGATCACCGGCCAGAATTATCCGGTGAACGGCGGCTTCAGCTTCGCCCTCTGAGCGCTCTTCCGGGCAGGCGCCGAACCGCTTTCATTCGGTGGCGGCTGCAAACATCTGTGCAAGCTGGCGACGCAGTTCGGCCTTTTGCACCTTGCCGGTCGGGGTGCGGGGCAAGTCAGGCAGGATAACGATCTTCTCGGGGGCCTTCTGGCGCGCCACGCCCATCTCCTGAAAGGCCGCGCCAATCGCCGCAAGCGTCGGGGCGGCGCCGTCCTCCACCAGCAGAACGGCGCATACGCGCTCGCCCATCCGCCGATCGGGCATGCCGATCGCCGCGGCCTCGCGCACGCCGGGCACGCGCAACAGAAGCTCCTCCACCTCGCGGGAGGAGATGTTTTCTCCACCGCGGATGATGATGTCCTTCTTGCGGTCGGTGATGGCGAGAAAGCCGTCCGTGTCGATCCTGGCGATATCGCCGGTCAGGAACCAGCCGTCCGGCAGGAAGCTGCTGCGGTCGAGCTCGGGGTCGGTATAGCCGAGGAACCGCTCAGCGCCGCGGACCGCCAGTTCGCCCTCGCTCCCGGGCGGGAGGTCGCGTCCCGCGTCGTCGACGATCCGCGCCTCGCAGCCCGGGTTGAGCCTTCCATCGGAGTTGAGCCGCTTGTCGAGGGGATCGTCGGGCAGGCATTGGGAGAAGGTCGGCATCTCCGTCGAGCCGTAGCTGCGGCAGCAGCGGATCCCCGCGGCCTCGCTGGCCTGCACGACCGAGGGCGGCACCGTGGTCGCGCCGATGATGAACTGTTCGAGGCTCGAAAGGTCGCGGCCGTCGCGCGCGGCGGCCTCCATGAGCCCGGCGAGATGGAAGGGCGTCCCCGAGCTCTGCGCGACGGCGAACCGCTCGATAAGCTCTGCGGCCGCCTCGGCGTCCCAGGCGTCCATCAGCACCATGGGTTGGCCGAGCACCGCATGACCAAAGACGCCGAGGGTTCCCGCGACGTGACCGGAAGGCCAGGGCGAGAGCCGGCACGGCGGCCGCCCCTCATTGGGCGCACGCGCACGGAGCTCGGCGATGAATGAATTGGCGCTGTACTGCGCGCCCTTCGGCGCGGCGGTGGTGCCGGAGGTGTAGAGCAGGATGGCCGGGGCGTTCGGATCCACATCCACCGAGGGCGGGTCGCTGCCGACGAGCTCACCCCAAGCGATCGAGCCGGGCGGCGCCGCCTCGCCGATCAGGATCCGGTGCGCCAGATGCGGGAGCTCTGGCAATCGCCTCAGCCGATCCAGAAAGTCGATGTTGCGCCAGCGGTCCGGCATGACCAGCGCCTTGGCGCGCGAGTCGCCCAGCACCTGACCAAGCTCCGCGGGCCCGAAAATGTGGACGATCGGCAGGATCACGCAGCCGATCGCGGCGGCCGCCTGGAACAGGATGGCGTTCTCCAAGCAGTTCGGCAGCTGCATGGCGATCACGTCGCCGGCGCGAAGACCCAGCCCGTGCAGCGCGCCGGCGAGCCGCCGGCCCGCCGCATGCGCCTCGGCCAGCGTCGCCTCGCTCGAGCCCCTCGCCGAGTGGATGTGCAGCAAGGCGTCGGGATGTTCGTAGGCCCCCCTCGCCATCGCCTCGGCCAGCGAAATATCCTGCCACAGCCCGAGATCGCGCCAGCGCGCCACCAGCTCGACCGGCATGTCGCGCGCCTCACCGGTCATTGCTTCCTCCCATCTCGTTCCAGGCTGCGGGCGAGTGTCGCGATCAAGCGAGCGCCGACGTCAGCCGATGACCTTCTTCTTGCGGAGGGCCGCGACCTCCCGCTCTGAGTAGCCGAGCTCGCGCATGATCTCGTCGGTATGCTGACCGATGCCCGGACAGCAGCGGACGATGTTCAGCGGCGTATCGACGAAATTCCAGAACGCCCCCGGCTGTTCGACCAGCCCGTAGAGCGGCTGGTCCAGCGCCGAGACGAGGCCCGCCTCGCGGTTGCGCGGATCGTCGAAGAAGCGGTTCATCGCGTCTTCGAAATTGACCAGGTCGCAGGGCACGCCCTGGGCCTCCAGAGCGGCCATCAGCTTGGTGCTGCTGCAGAGCTTGGCAGCCTTGTCGAAGTTGGCCTCGTCTTCGCCCAGCACCGCACGCACGCCGCGCTTGCGCGCCTCGGTATGGGCGGCAAGCGCGACCCAACCGTCTCGCGTCTCGAACAGTCGGTGGTAGGGCCCGAACCCGGTCTGGCCCGCGTCCAGATGGTAGGTCTCGCTGAGCGACCCGTCCGCCAGGATGAGCCGCTCGCCTTGGGAGAACGCCGCAACCCCCAGAAGCGATGTGGCGACGTGCCGCCCCGGCCGTAGCGCCCGCTGGGCGTAGAGCGCGGCCATCGTGCCGACTAGGCAGTTCTGCGCGGCGAGAACATCCATGGGTCCCGGCCGGCAGAACAGCGGCGGATTGCCCTCGCCGGCGTTCTCGAACTCCCAGCCGGCGATGGCGGTGAAGATGGAATCATAGCCCGGCCAGTTGGAGCGCTCGCCTCTCTGGCCGTAGGCGCTGACATAGCTGAACACGATGTCCGGATTGCTGCTCCGAAGCGCCGCTTCCGAAAGGCCGAGCTTGTCGGCCCCCTTGGCGCGCAAATTGTGGTGCGCGACCTCGGCCCATCGCAGCAGCCGCGCGAGCACCTCTTTGGCCTCCGGCCTGGCGAGGTCCAGCGCCAGCGAGCGCTTGGAGCGGGCGGCGGCCTGATAGTACCGATGCATGAAGCGGATGCGGTCGCCGGTCAGGGCCTCCACCTTGATCACGTCGGCGCCCATGTCGCCCATCATCGAGGGGCCCATGGGTCCGGCGAGGAACATGCCAAAGTCCGCCACGCGCACCCCTGAAAGGGGCCGGTCGGGCTTGCCGCCGCGTCCGATGGGCGCAGGCGGATCGCGCCACTTGTCGGCGCCGCCCTCGCCGAGCCGCGGAGCGGCTCGCCCCCGCGGCAGATCGACGTCGCAATGGAAGGGGACGTTTGGCTGGGTGGTCGGGCCGAGCTGCGGGTCGTCGACCTCGACGACGTAGCCGTTCAGTCGGACGTCGCGAAGCCGAAGCACCTCTCCCATCGGGTAGGCCGGCTCGACCGCCACGTCGGCGGCGCGCAGGTCCGCGATCCAGGCGTCGATGGGACGGCGGCGGAAGGCCTTCTTCAGACCCTGCGCGGTGTCGATCTGCGCGCCTTCGGCGAGCACACCCCACATGGTCGGCAGCGATGCGAAGTCGAACTGCCGCGTGGGATCCATGACCTGCATCCACGCCCCGCCGGCGCATTCGAAGAGCTGGGTGTCCTGGGGACGAGGGCCCGGCGCATAGGTCTGGGGATTGGGCATGGGGCCCGCCGAGTTGCGCCCCCACACCAAGGGCAGGCTCGACAATAGGCCCTGCAGGATCGAGGTATGGGCCGGCCCGCCACGGCCGCACTGAAGCCGCATCACCAGGCGCGCCAGGACCCCGGCCGCCGCGAGATGCGCAGCGCCCCAGCTTCCCATCCGGTATCGCAAGGCGATCGGCCCGGCGCGGTAACCGTCGTTCTCATAGAGCGCGCCCAGGCGGGCGGCCACCAGCAGCTCGTCGTCGGAGCGCTCGACGTCGGGGTGATTGTTGGGCGAGCCGGTGACCGCGCACACGACAAGACGCGGGTGGGCGCTGGCCAGGCTGGCGTCGTCGAGCCTGAGCGCCGCGGCCCGCCGGGGCGTGAACTGATGGATGAGAACGTCGGCGCCCGCGAGCCGTCCGGCCAGTTCCCTGCGGCCTGCCGAAGCGCCGAGGTCAAGCTCCAGGCTCCGCTTGCCCCGGTTCCAGTTGGCGAAAGTGGCTTGGCCGCGGCTAGGGTCGCCACCCGGCCGCTCGATCTTCAGCACCTGGGCGCCCAGCTCGCAGAGCATCAGCCCCGCCACCTGGACGGCCATGCCTTCGCCGATTTCGACAACCCGCAAGTCCCCGAGCATGGCGGCTGCTCACGCCTTGCGGAAATTCGGCAGGACCCAGCCGTCCTGGATCGGGGTCCACTCCACCGCGACCTGCATGCCGATGCGGACGTCGTCGGCGTCGCATCCGGTGAGGTTGCCGTTCAGGCGGGCGCCCGGGGCGCCGTCGAGGTCCACGACCACGGGCACGTAGACGTAGGGCTCGCCGTTGGCCGGGTTCTTGTTGCAGACGACGTAACTGAACACCGTCCCCGCGCCGGGCAGCGTGGGCCAGCGTTTCTCGCGGCTCGAACAATGCGGACAATAGGGCGACGGCGGCATGCGGAAACGGCCGCAGTCGGCGCACTGGCAGGCTGTCAGCCGGCGCGCCTTCGCCGCTTCCCAGAAGGGCGCCGTGTCGGGGTTGGTGGTGATGCGGATCTGCTCGCCCGGCAACACGCGGGCCGGGCCGTACTTGATCGGACCGCTCATCAGGCCCTCCTCAGGATCAGGCTCGAGACGGGGAGGGCGGCCGGACCGCCGGAGGCGAGGGCGAATTCGCAATCCTCCACCTGGTTGATGGCCGATCCGCGCACCTGTTCGACGGCCTCGACCACGTGGGTCATGCCGATGATGTAGGCCTCGTTCAGATTGCCGCCATGGGTGTTCACCGGCACGCCGCCGCCGACGCCCCTGCGGGTCGCGGGGTCATAGCGGATCTTTTCCGAAAGGACGTAGTCGCCGCCTTCGCCCTTCTCGCAGAAGCCGTAGTCCTCCAGCTGCATGAGCACCATGGGGCTGAAGTGGTCGTAGAGCAGGGCCACGTCCATGTCCTTGGCTTTGAGCCCGGACTGCGCCCAGATGCGGTCGGCGGTGAACTTGTGCCCGGAGCTGGCGAACCATGGATCGGGCATGCCCATCCAGGCGAAGGCGCGGCCCCACTCGCGCGCCCCGCCGTGGGCGCAGGCGTGAACCACGGCCGGCCTCTGGCGGCAGTCCCTGGCGCGGTCCATGGTTGTGGTGATGACAGCCACCGCCCCGTCGGTCTCGAGGCAGAAGTCGAGCCGCCGCAGCGGGTCCGCCAGCATCGGCGAGGCTTCGTACTCCACCTTGCTCAAAGGCGCCTTGCGGATCGCCTTTGGACGGTTGGCGGTGTTGGCGCGGGTGGCCATGACGATCTCACCAAAGGCGTCCTGCGTCGTGCCGTAGAGATGCATGTGACGGCGCGCGAGCATGCTCATCAAGTGCCCCGGCCCCACGAGCCCGGCAGGCTGCAGGAAGCTGTTCTCCGGACTGGGCGGGGCGGCGCCGAAAACCACGCCCAGTCGATGCTGCGGCAGCTGCTGGAGCGCCATCAGCGTGACGGCGTACCTGCAGTCCTCGTTGACGAGGCCGGCGGTCGCAAGGCCGATCGCGCCGACGCACCCGCCGCCGCCCGAGGTCAGCGTCGCCGAGAAGGAGATGTGGGGCATGCCCAGGGTCTCCATCAGCGACGCGCTGTCGAACCTGTCGAGATAGCCGGCGCCAGCCGTGGAGTAGTAGGCGAACCCGTCGATGTCCCTGATCGAGATGCCGGCGTCTTCGCAGGCCTTGAGAATGGCCTCGCCGGCCATGTCGTTGATGGTTCTAGGCCAGCTTTTTCCGCGCACGTAGTAGTCCGTGGCGCCGACGCCGACGATGGCGCACTTGTCCTGGTTCGCCCAAGCCACCGCTGCGTCCTCCGGCTTCTATTGGGTCATCTGAGACTTGAGGCGTTCCTGCAGGATGTCTCCGCGCCCGCGCGATCCGGGCGCGAGCGAGGAGCCGCCGTCCATGCGAATGCTCGTTCCGGTGATGTAGCCGGCCCTCGGAGAGGCGAGGAAGAAGCAGCCGAAGGCGATGTCCTCGGGCGTGCCAGCCCGCCCGACCGGCACGGTGGCGCCATAGGTCTTCAGCCCTTCCTCTCCGAGCACGGCCTTGGCGCGGTCGCTCGCCACCAGCCCCGGCAGGATCGCATTCACCGTGATGTTCTCGGCGACCACGTCGAGCGCCGCGCCGCGCACGAAGGCGTCCAGCGCGGCCTTGGCCATGCCGTAGGCGGTCATGTTGGGCACCACCGTCGTCGTGCCGTTGATCGAGCCGATGGCGATGAAACGCCCGCCGCCGGGCGCGCCAGAAAGATGTGGCCGCGCCGCCTCCAGCAGCCACCAGGCCGCCTTTGCGGTGCTGGCGATCCCGTCCTCGAGCGCCGCGTCGGTGACATGGCCGACGCCGCCGTGCGGAATGTCGGCGGCGCAATGGATGACCACGTCGACCCGGTTGAAGGCGGCGACCGTCGCGCCGACCAGGCGCTCGCAGTCGGCCCGCTTCTTGACGTCGATCTGGCAGAGCTCGACCCGGCCGCCCCGCTTACGGATCGCCTCCCGCGCCTCCTCTGCGTACGACATCGTTCGGGCCCCGATCATCACCTTGGCCCCCGCGTCCGCGAACGCCTCGGCGATCCCGCGTCCGAGCCCGCGGCCCCCGCCCGTGACGATGACCCCGCGATCAGCGAATTCCGCCATGGATTCCAGCCTCCCGCCTTCGCGCGGACATCTATCACCTAGTGTGATATCTGGTTTGGTGTTAGCCCGGTTTCGCGAGTTCGCCAATAGGAGGAAGCGGCATGGTGAAGGGCCTGGACGGCGGACAGAAGGCGGCGCTGCTGATCTCCGAAATGCAGAACGGGATCGCCAACTCGGCGTACGTTAGCAGCCCCCTCAGCGGCCAGGTCGCGGCGAGGGCCCTTCCGGAAAAGCTGAACGCGCTGGCTTCGAGATTTCGCGCCGGAGGGCTTCCGGTGATTCATTGCACGATCGCCGCCCGTCCTGCGTTCCAGGCCTGGCCGGTCAACTGCGTCTTGGCGGCCCAGATCTACAAGCGCGGCGAACTCGTCTCCGGGTCCCGCTATGCGGCTATCCATGATTCGATCGAGGTCGCGCTCAGCGACATCGTCAGCGAGCGGCATCACGGAATGGCCGCGTTCACCGGCACCGACCTCGCCGCGACGCTCCGCGCGCTGCGGGTGGACACGGTCGTCTATTCGGGGGTTTCCACCAACGTCGCCCTGATGGGCGGTTCGATCGAAGCGGTCGGATTGGGCTTCACCTCGGTGATCGCCGAGGACTGCGCCGCCGGCGGCACCGCCGAGAGCCACCAGTTCCAGATCACCATGCATCTTCTGCTCGTGGCCACGGTCTCGAGCGCCGACGCGGTCTGCGCGGCGCTCGGCGTTTGAGGGCCTAGGCGGCGGCATGGCCTTTACCAACCAGCAGTTCCGCCTCGACGGCAAGGTGGCGATCGTCACGGGTGCGGGCGCGCGCGGCAATTCCATCGGAGCGGCCTACGCCAGGGGCCTGGCGCAGGCCGGCGCCTCGGTCGTGGTCGCCGACCTCAACGGGGAAGGCGCCAGGACCGTCGCCGCCGAGATCGGGCAAGGCGCTTTGGCCGTCCAGGCCGACATCGCCGATCCGGCATCCGTCGGCGCGATGATGGCGGCTACGCGTGAGCGGTTCGGTGGGCTCGACATCCTGGTGAACAACGCGGCGCTGATGGTGGAGGCCGTCGGAACGCCCGCGCTGCAAATGCCCATCGCTGATTTCGAGCGCCTGATGCGGGTGAACCTCACGGGCGCCCTGATCTGTTCCCAGGCCGCCGTCCCGCTGATGATGGAACGCGGGCGCGGCAAGATCGTCAACCAGATCAGCGCCGGGGCCTTTCCCGCGCAGACCCCCTACGGCGTCAGCAAGATCGCCCTTCTCGGCCTCACGACGACGCTGGCCACCGAGCTCGGGCCGATGAACATCAACGTGAACGCGATCGCGCCCGGCATGACCATGAGCGATGCGGGGCGCTCGCTGACGCCGGACGGGAGCCCGTTCGTCCAGGCCGCGATGGCCCGGGTCGTAAAGCAGCCGCGCGGGACGCCGGACGATCTGGTGGGCGCGCTCTTGCTGCTCTGCTCGTCGGCGGGAGACTGGATCACCGGTCAGGCGCTGAACGTCGACGGCGGGTTCATCCTCAGGAACTGACCCGCGCGCCGCCCGCTTCGCTCACCAGACCAGCGGAAGGGCGTGCACGCCGAGAAGGCCGCCTGGCTTCACGGGCGCATCGGCGCCTGGCTCGAGGCTGAAAACCGGGGCCTTGGCCAGCCAGGTCTCCATGGCGATGTTGAGCTCGCGACGCGCCAGGTGCGAGCCGATGCAGCGGTGGGGGCCATAGAGGAAGGCGACATGCCGGTTGGGGGTCCGTTGGAGCTGGACGCTCAACGGGCGCTCGAACTCGTCGGGATCGAGATTGGCGAGGACCGTGGAGAACATCACCCGGTCGCCCGCCTTCATGGGCGCGCCGGCGAACTCGGTGTCTCGTCTGACGTTCCGGGTGCTGGTGACGATCGAGTATCGCCGCAAAAGCTCCTCCACCGCGTCCGGGATGGCCTCCGGATGGGCCCGCAGAAACGCCTGGTCTTGCGGATTCAGCGCCAGATGCCGGAACTGCAGTCCGAGCGAGGCGGCCACGGTGTCGAGGCCGGCGATGAACAACAGGAACGTCATACCCATGATCTCATCGTCGCTGACCGGCCGGCCCTCGATCCTGGCGTTGACGCAAAATGTCATCAGATCATCCGCAGGCTCGCGCTTCCGCTTCTGGATGAGCTCACGCAGGTAGTCGACGATCCCACGGGTCGCGGCCATCCCCAGGACCGGGTCGCGCGAGTGCAACAAGTCGAACTCCCACTTGTTGAACTGAGCCGTGTGCGCCTCCGGCAGCCCCATCAGCTGCATGAAGATCGACACGGGAAACGGCCGACCGAACGCCTCCATGAACTCGCATTCCCGAGCGCCGAGAAAGCCGGCGACAAGGCTCTCGGCCCGGGCTCGGATGCCATCCTCCATCGCCTTCATCCGCGCAGGCGAGAACAGCCCGTTCATGATGGCGCGGAACTGGGAATGCTTTCGGGCGGGTCGAGCTCCAGAGGGATCAGAGGCCAGGCCTCGCCGATCGACCTGGAAAATCCGACCGTGTCGTGGCTGGAGAACACCTCCGGCGTTTGCAGGGCCGTGCGGATGTCCTCGGCCTGAGTCAGCACCCAGATCCCACCCTCGTACTGAGGACCGTGGGCGGTCAAGTTGTAGAAGACCCGTCCCACCTCGTGCAGCGCCGCCGTGCTCTCGTAGGGCGACTGCGCGCCGACGAGGTCGACGTTCCGGACGAGTTCTGGCGGCACGTGCGGCGGCGCCGGCTTGGCGGTCCCGAACCTATCGGCGTCTGTCATGCTCTTGGTTCCTCATCGGCGATGGCTTGCGCGGCTGCCGGTTGTCGTCAACCCGGACCGAAGTCGAGGCCGTCCACCAGGCTCCAGCGGCCCTGGCGGCTGCGGAACCAACCGCTCGAGGCCCAGGTGCCGCCGTCCACCGGAATGACCGTCCCGGTGACGTAGTCGCTCATTTTCGAGGAGAGAAAGGCCGCGACCCTGCCGCACTCCTCGTCCACGCCCTCGCGTCCCAAGGGGATCAGCCGCGCGAAGGCGTCGCGTTGCTCTGGGCTTCGTTCGGGCCACGAAGCCGGGTCGACGGGCCCGGTCCGATTGCCGCGCGTGCCGGGCGTCGCGGTGTGGTCCGGGGCGATGGCGTTCACCCGTATCCGGTGCTGGGAGAGCTCCAGGGCCATGGTGCGCGTGAAGCTGACCATGCCCGCCTTGCAGGCGGCGTAGACGGCGAAGTTCGGGGCCGCCCGCGCGGCCTCGATGCTGGTTACGTTCACGATCGAACCCCCGCGGCCGCCCCGTATCATGACCGGCGCGGCGGCGTGGGTCCCAGCGAGCATGCTCACCAGATTGAGATCTATGTGCCGCCGCCACGATCGCTCGGACTGTTCCAGAAACGGCCGCCCCGTCACGCCGCCCGCATTGTTGACCAGGATGTCGATGCGACCGAACGCGGCGTCGGCGGCCTCGACCATCTCGCACAACTGGCCGGCGTCCATGGCGTCGACCGCCAGGCCGAGGGCGCGACGCCCCAGCGCGCGGACTTTGCCGACGACCTCCTCGCAGCGTTCCGGCGCAATGTCGGCGACCACGACGTCGGCCCCCAATTGCGCATAGGCCAAGGCGATGGCTCGGCCGATGCCGCCGCCGCCGCCGGTGACGATCGCCACTTGATCGGTCAGCAGAATGTCTTCGGGAAGCATTCGAGCCTGGTCCTCTGCGAGCAGCGGGCGCTGAGGCGCCTAGTTGTAGGAGGTTCCCGCTTCGACGCCGGGGATGCCCCGCCTCAGCTGCGGTGACGACAACATGGTCGCTCCGCCGTCGACCAGGATGGTGTTCCCGGTCACATAGGCCCCCGCGGCCGACGCCAGGAAGACGACGGCGCCGGCGATGTCGTCCGGCTCGCCGATGCGCCCCAGCGGAACCCCGTCGGCGATCGCCTTTACGGCTTGCGGGTTGTCCACGATCGGCTGGGAAGAATAACTGCGCACGAAGCCCGGGGCGACGCAGTTCACGCGGATCCGCTCGGCCGCCAGGTCGTCGCCGAGGTTGCGCGCCATGTGCGCAAGGCCGGCCTTCGCCAGCGAATAGGCCATGATCGAGGGCGAAGCGGTATGGCCGGCCGTGGAGCCGATCAGGATGATGCTGCCGCCGCCGCGCTCCGCCATCGAGCGCCTGAAAGCCTGACAGAGGCGGAAGTTGTGATGGACGTTGGTCGTCAGGATGCGGTCGAACAGCTCCGGCGGCGTCTGCTCGGAGGGGCCGATGAACGGAAGGATCGCCGCATTGCAGACGAGAATGTCGACGCCTCCGAAAAGCTCGAGGCTGCGTCGCGCGAGCGCGCCGATATCGGGAAGCTTGTCGATGTCGCAAGCCACGCCGCGGACCATGCCCGGCGCCGCGGCGCAGTCCCTCTCGATCTCGGCGGCGATCGCGTCGCACTGGCTCTGCGAGCGGCTGGCGACCACAACCCGGGCGCCATGCGCGGCTAGCTGGCGCGCCACGCCGAAGCCGATCCCCTTCGTCGCGCCCGTGACCACCGCGACTTTGCCGCTCAGATCGAAGAGTCCCATGGCCACCCCTTCGCGCGCCTTGCCCGGTCCTGGGCCTATCAAGCCAGTCCGATGTCGCGGGCGTATCGCTCCAGCGCCGCGAGGCCTTCTTCGCCCACCTCGCCGACCTTCGTGCCCGGCCAGGGAGTGACGACCACGCGATGCACGCCCTGGCGCGCCATCTCCTCCATGGCTTCCAGCGAGACCGGTCCGCTGAGCGTGATGGCCGAGAACTGGAACGGATCGCCCGCGCGGCCTTCGGCTTTCAACCGTTCACGGATCGCCGGGATGTTGGCGGGACTGCCGTACCAGCCGTCGCCGAGCGCGGCTGCGCGGCGCTCGGCGGCGGGTCCAAAGCCGCCGACGTGGATCGGAAGGCGAGGACGCTGGACCGGCTTGGGCTCGAAACCGATGGGCGGGAAGTCGAAGAACTCGCCATGGAACTCGGGCGTGTCCTGCCCGAAAAGGGCGCGCAGACACCGGATCAGTTCGTCCATGCGCCGGCCGCGCGTCGTCCACTCGTTCTCCGTGAAGCTGTATTCGTCCGCAGTCCAGCCGAGGCCCACCCCCAGGTCGAGGCGGCCGTTCGAGAGGAGGTCGAGCGAGGCTATGGTCCGGCCCACGAGCACGGGATTGCGCAAGGCGAGCAAGTAGATGCCGATGCCGAGCCGCACCCGTTTGGTGGCCGCGGAGATATGCGAAAGCACCACCATGGGGTCGAGGAACGGCGATTCCGGTCGGAACGGCGCCAGGTCGGCGGAGCCTTTTTCCCCCGCGGCCACGACACTCGGATAGATGCGCCACCAGTCGGCCTTCTGCGGCAGAGCGACATGCTCCCCCGACCAGACGGACTCGAAGCCCAGATCCTCGGCCAGGCGGGCGAACCGCACCACGAGCTCGGGCTTGGCCCAGACGATGTTCAGGCCGACTTTGACCGGCGGGCTCATCCGGGGGCTCCTACCGCTGCGCCGCGTGCGCTTTGTCGGCGTCCCAGACGAGCGGCAGGCGAGGGACGGCCATGAGGCCAGGATGGGCGGTGAGATCCGCGCCGGGCTTCATCTGGAACGAGGGGATGCGGCGCAGGAACTCTCCGAGCGCGAGCCGAAGCTCCCGCCGCGCCAGGTGCGATCCGAGACAACGGTGCGGTCCGCCGGCCAGAGTGAAGTGGCGGTTGCTCGAGCGGTCCAGGCGGAACTCGCGCGGAGATTCGAACTCCGAAGGATCGAAGTTGCCCGTGGCGTTGTAGCACATGATGTGGTCGCCGCGCTTGACCTTCACGCCATGCACCTCGTGATCCTTCTTCACGAGGCGGGTTGAGTTCACCAGAGGCTGGACACGCAGGAACTCTTCGATCGCGTCCGGGATGAGCTCGGGGCTCGTTCGCAGCCGGTCCTGCAGCCCCGGATCCAGCGCAAGTCTTCGAAACATCAGGGCGGTGGTCGCCGCGACGGTATCGAGACCGCCCAGCCAGAGGAACGAGACCGTCCCGATGATCTCGTCTTCGGTGAGCGGCCGCCCATCCACCTGACCGTGAACGATGTGGCTGGTCAGATTGTCGGCTGGCGCGCGCCGCATCTCCTCGATGAAGCTTCGCAGATACCGGATCGCCGAGCCGATGCCCCATTTCATGCGCTCGACATCGCCATAGGCATGCAGGATCGCGTATTCCCAGGCGAGAAATTCTTCTAGCCGTTCGGGCGGAAAACCCATCAGATCCATGAAGACCCGAACCGGGTAGATGCGGCCGTAGTCATAAGCCACGTCGCACGCGCCGCCCGTCGCGAACTGGTCGATCAGGCCGTTGATCGTCGCCTTGATCTTCGGCTCCAGCTCCGTGATCGCCTTGGGCGAAAACCAGGGGTTCAGCAGGATCCGGTACTTCCCATGTTCCGGGGGGTCGACCGCGAGCGGGATCATGCGGAATGTCTCGCCCACCAGCCGCTGGAAGCCGGCGGCGTCTGCGGTCGAGTAAAGCTCGTCGTTCTGATAGACTTCGCGAATGTCTTCGTAGTGGGTGACCACCCAGGCGCCGTCATAGAGCGACGGCACGAACTCGGGCGTGAAGAAGATCCTGGGGTAGGTCTCGAAGACTTCAAGCGACGGCGAATAGGGATCCGAAAGCTTGTTGGGGACCAGGAACCCGCTCACCTCGCGGACGAGGTGGAGCGGCACGTGCGAAGGCAGTTCGCTTCCGCTCTTAAGCTTGATCGTCGTGCCGGAGCTCACGGGGCGCGCCTCTCCTCCGCCATTGTCATGGCCGGCGTCCGCTCCGGTCCGAACCGTGCCGCCGAAGCCTTGTTGCGGAGAAGCATCCCCAATCGGCGGCTTTCGTCAAGACATATATAACTAGGTGATCGATCCGGTCCGCGGCGGAATCTGAGATCTAGCTCCGGCGTCCGCGACGCCTCGCCTCGAAGCCGGGCTTGAGTGCGGGAAACAAGGTGGCGTCCGCCACCCAGTCCACGCGCACGCGGCGATGTTGGATCCGCCAGCCCTCGGCGGTCTTCTGGAGCCGATCCAGATAGTGGCGGCGTGGTCGGGACCGATTTCGGTGTAGACGATGAAATAGGTGCGCGCCTCGGCTTGGTCCGCCTCCTGCAACTCGACGTGCGAAGTCGTCAGGTGATGGCGAACGAGCGTGGGGGCGGGGCCGTCGCGCCGCGAGCCGCCGGCAAGGCCCCTTGCGATTTCTTCGCGCCCGCGCAGGACCGCCGTGGGCGTCTCGAGGACGCCTGCCGGCGTGAAGGTGGCGGCGAGGGCCTCGAGCCGCATGCGATCCCCGGCGACGTTGTACGCCGCCAGCAGGGTCCGGATCTCGGACAGCGCCTGAGCGTCCTGTCTCATGGGCTTCCCAGTCGGCTTGGCCGTCGATGCATGGGACGCCTCGCTACCGGCTCCCGCCCGCCAGCTCCCAGTGGCGCGCCATCATCTGGGCGGTGCGTTGCTGCAATTCGCGGGGCGGCGGCGGATGAAGCGGCAGGCCCGCCGTCCGCGAAGGCAGGGCGATGGAGGCCGTGGCCTTCACCGTCACCTCGCCCCGCTGGTTGGTGAACTGCGCCGACACGTCCACCAGGCGCAGGCCGTCTTCCTCGCGCTTGCCGACGATCTGGCCGGTTATGAGCTGGGTGTCGCCCATGTAGCTGAACTTGCGGATCTCGTCATGGACGTGGGTGACGATCCCGTCGTCGCCGCACCAGTCGGTGAGGTAGTGGTAGAAATAGTTCTCCCGCATCACCGCATAGTCGTAGGCCATGGGATTGCCGATCGCCTGGGCCCACCGGTCGTCCCAATGGAGCCGCTGCGCGACGTCGGGCACGCCGTTCTGGTTCTTGACGTAGAAGGGCGCGATCCGCTTGCGGTTCTTGTAGGCGAGGCGCCCCACGGTGGGGGCATAGGGCACGAAGCCATAGCCGCCGGCGTGGAAACAGATCACGTCCGTGACGGTCAGCGGGCCCTTGGCCATGGTTCCAAGCCCGTCTCCGACTTTGACGTCCTCCCAATAGCGCTTCTGCGGGCCCTGAACCTTCTCCGCTTCGTAGATGCGGTCGATCTCGGCGATGTCGGCGTCGGTGTAGGTAGCCGGCTTGATGTCGAGGTACTTCCGCTTCTTGGCGGCGGTCTTGCGTTCCGTCAGCACCCGCAAGACCCGGTACACGCCCACGACCTCGCCGCGTTGGTTGACCTTGACGTTGCGGCTCACCTGGATGACCGAGCGGCCGGCGAACTCGGAGGGCTTCACCTCCAGTGTCTCCTCGCCGCCGTAGCTGAAGAGTGTGTCGCCGGGGAAGATCGGCCGGTGCCAGTCCCAGGTCGAGCCGGAGACGAAGACGTGGATCCCACGAAACAGGCTCTTGGTGCGGGCCTTGAGCTCGGGATCGACCGGATCGCCGAGCATCGGCGCGTTGATGACGCCGGCCATCATGCCGGGGGCGATCACCGAACCCCAGCGGGTGCGGCGGGCGTAGTCGGGATCGCAGTGCAGCGGATTGTCGTTGCCGCAGCCGTGGGCGAAGTTGCGGATGTTGTCGAGCGTCGCGGTCTGGATGTACTCGCGCGTCTTCGACGCGGTATCGACGCCGAGGAGCAACCTGGCGCGCTCGATGTCCTCGTCGGTTATCCTATAGCTGACCGCCTTTTCCCAATCGTCCTTGACGGTCTGCTCGACGGGCGTATCGGCGCTGGACGTCATGGAGGCCGCTCCCTCAATATGATCTCTGCGACTGACCTATATAACTAGGTGAGCGGAAAAAAGCCCCAACCAGCCGGCCGTGTCCGCGCCCGCAGATGGTCGAGGCGCTCAGGGCGGTTCAGGGGCCGCCGCCCCGACCCGCGAGTAAGCTTCGCTGCCTCCCAAAGGCGGCCATGCTCGTTGACGACCGTAACATAACTCACCTAGTAATATAAGTATGCTGTGTGTGTCGAGTGAATGGGCCGTTTCATGAGGACATCCGTCCGCAGGCTTTCCGATGCGCTGAAGGTCCGGGCGCTTCGCCAGCCCGAGGACGTGGCGCACGACGACACGCGCCGGGCGCTGACCTTCGCCGAATGGGATCGCGAGGCGGACGAAATCGGGGGGGGGCTAGCGGCGGCGGGTCTGTCTGCGGGGGAGCGCGTTTGGCTGCCGATCGGCAACGCCAATGCGGTCGAGATGGCGATTGCGGTGATGGCCGTATTGCGGGCCGGCGGGATCGCCTGCCCGGTGAACACCCGCCTCGCGCTAGCCGAGATTCGAGACTACCATGAGTTGGTAGAGCCGCGGTTCTGCATTTCCAATGCGCCGGACCTGGTGTCGGCCTTGCCGTTCGACGCGACATGGACGGTCGGCGAAATGCCCAGGAACGCGAACCGGCTGCCGGATCAGGCCTCCCTGGATCCAAACGCCGACGCCGAGATCCTGGCCACCTCGGGCACCACCGGGAAGACCAAGGGCGTCGTCGTTTCACACCCGGACCTGCTTTCGGGCGCAGACGGGCTTAGGCGGGATCGAAACTCGGGAACCCTGCACGCTCTGCCGTTCACCAGTTCAGGCGGAAACCTGGGGACCATGACCGCGCCGATCCGCGGCGGGTCGACGACCTTCACCCAGCCCAAGTTCGATCCGAAAAGCTTTTGCGAACTGGTCGGCCAGAAGCGGCCCCAGACCATCTATCTGGTTCCCTCCATGCTGCGGCTGATCCTCGACCTGCCCGGGGTCGCCGACTACGACTTCAGCGCGGTGCGATATCTGCTGACCGGGACGGCGCCGCTGCCCCACGACAGCGTGGCGCGCGCGCTGGAGCTGTGGCCGCACCTGCGCATGCGCAACAGCTACGGGATGTCCGAAGGCGGCGTCGGCGTCTCGACCCGCGCCGACGAGGTGAGAAAGCCCGGTTGCGTAGGCAAGCTGCCGGCGCACATGCAGATCCGCGATGATCGCGGGCAGGTCATCACCTCGGCCGGCAAGGTCGGCGAGATCTACGGCAAGCAGGCGCATCCGCGCCGCTATTGGCGCGACCCGGACGAGACGGCCCGCAGCTGGGTGGACGGCTGGACTAAGACCGGCGACCTTGGCTACGTGGACGACGACGGCGACCTTATTCTTTGCGGGCGCTCTAAAGAGGTGATCATCCGGGGCGGCTACAATATCACGCCTCTCGAGATCGAGACGGTTCTGCACGATCATCCGGCCGTGCAGGACGCCGCAGTCGTCGGCGTCCCCCACGAGGTGCTTGGCGAAGACATCGCCGCGGCTGTCGTCCTCCGACCCAGCCAAGAGGCGACCATCGAGGAACTTGCAGCCTGGTGCCGCGAAAGGCTTGCGGACAACAAGACGCCGCGTACGATCGTTTTGTACAAAACCTTTCCCTATAACGCCAATGGCAAGGTTCTTAAGCGGGAGCTGCGTCCAGAGCTCGAAGCGGCGGCGGTCCGGCGGCGCGTAACCGCCAGTCGCGAGCGGGAGCGCGGGAGCGGACGGGATTGATGCGAGTCAGGGCTCTACCAGCGGGTCATAATTCGTGCTAGTCGCGGCGAAACGGCGCATTGCTGAGCAACGGGGCTCGATGACGACAAGAAGATCGGCAATCATCCGCAAGAAGGGGCCCGAAGAATTGGGCCCCAGGTCCACCATCCGCACTCCGAAGACAGCGGAAATAGTGGCCGCTAGCATCCGAAAGATGATCATCCGGGGCGAGGTGAAGGAGGGGGACTTCCTCCAGCCGGAGGCCCAGTTGATGCAGCATTTCGGCACCTCGCGGCCGACCATTCGCGAGGCCTTCCGGATCCTGGAGAACGAGCAGCTCATCAGCGTCTTCAGGGGTTCGCGAACCGGCGCCCTGGTGCACGCGCCCAGCGTATCCAGTGTGACCCGCTACGCCGGCTTCGCCTTGCAGGCGCAGGGAACGCTGCTTTCGGACATCTATCTCGCCCGGTTGGCGGTCGAGCCGTTCGCGGTGCGACTGCTGGCCGAAAGCAAGGCTGAGCTGCCGATGGCGGCGCTGAGGGCTGAGCTCGACGACGTCTACGGCCTGCAGGAACGGTACGGCGGCCGCGAAGAGTTCCGGGTCGCGATCTTCCATCTTCACCATTCAATCGTGAGCGCGGCGGGGAGCAATACGCTCACCCTGATTTCAGAGATGATCCGTGGCGTGGCCGCCCAGCACATGTCGAAGCTGGTGGTGCGCGACGACCTGGCTGATGCGGATCGCCTGCGGCGCTACCGGCTGTGGGGTCTGCGCTCGTTCAACAAGCTGTTCGACCTGCTCGAGGCGCGTGATGCGGACGGCGCAGAGGCGCACTGGCGGACCCACATCCGCAATGCGAACCAGGAATGGCTGCTCGGCTACGGCGGGGCAAGCCTCGTAGACGTCCTCGACTAGCTCGAGCCGCCCTTCCTTCGCAACTGGAGCCCCGCCATCGGCCGCGGTCGCGCGGAGGCTTCGCCCGGACCGACGGCGATCTGCCCTGGGCAGTCTGAAAACGACCTGATATGCCTAGTTATATAAGTGCGGGCTGGCGCGTACGGGGAGGAAGCGGCAAGTTGGACCTCCATTTTGGAGACGAGCTGAAGCAGCTCCAGGAGGAGGTCCGGCGCCTTCTGACCGAAAGGGTCAGCGCCAATCTGTTGCGCCGCCTGATCAGCGAGGATGAGGGCTACGATCCCGCCTTGTGGCGAACGGCCGCCGAACTGGGTCTTCTCGGCGCCGCCGTCCCGGAACAATACGGCGGGTCTGGCCTCGGCGAGCGAGCGGTCTGCGCGATCGCCGAGGAGATGGGCCGCGCCGTGGCGCCGCTCCCGTTCTTCTCGTCCATCTGTCTCGCGGCCGAAGCGATCAAGCTGGCGGGCGCGCCGGCGCAGAAGTCGGCCTGGCTTCCGAGGCTGGCTAGCGGCGAGGCGATCGGAACCTTCGCCTGGCAGGAGGGGCTCGGCCCGCCCGAGACCGACGTCGACGCCCGTTTCGAGAATGGCAGGATTTCGGGGGTGAAGTCGCCCGTGCCGGACGCGCTGCTGGCTGATGTTGCGGTGGTGGTGTGCGAGGGGCCGCGCTTGGCGCTCGCCGATCTGTCCAAGGGCGTGCGGCGCGAACCCCTGCGAGGCTTCGATCAGCTGCGAAGCCACGCCAAGCTGGTCTTCGAGAACACGCCGGCCGAGGCGATGGACGTCCCCGATCCCAAGGACGCCCTGCGCCGTCTCTACGACCGGGCCGCGATCTATGCGGCCTTCGAGCAGCTGGGGGCGGCCGAAAGCGCCATGTTCATGGCGCGCGACTACACCCTGCAGCGCTACACCTTCGGGCGCCAACTGGCCTCGTATCAGGCGGTCAAGCACAACCTCGCCAACATCCTCGTGATGGTCGAGCTCGCCCGCTCGAACGCGCTCTATGCGGCGGCGGCCCTCGAGGCGGACGCTCCGGATCTGGGTGCGGCGGCGGCCACGGCGCGGCTCGCCGCCACCCGCGCCTACGAGACCGCCGCGCGCGAGAACCTCCAGTTGCACGGTGGAGTCGGCTTCACCTGGGAAGCCGACTGTCACTTCCACTATCGCCGCGCCCGGCTCCTGGCGCTGAGCCTGGGCTCGCCTGCGATCTGGGAGAACCGGCTGATCGAAGCCTTGACCAAGAAGAACGCGGCCGCGGCCTAGAGCGAGACCCGCCATGCATCAGACCGCTCCCCCAGCCCGCATCGACGAAAGCGCCTTCCGTCGGGAGGTCCGGGCGTGGCTCGCCGACAACGCGGCGGAGTACCGGGAGGCCCGCGCTTGGCCTGAAGCCGAACTCGTCGCGCGTAGCCTGGCCTGGCAGAAACGCAAGGCTGAGGCGGGCTTCGGGTTGATCACCGAGCCGCCGGGGCTGGGAGGCCGTGACGGGACGGCGGCGATGGCGTCCATCTTCGCCGAGGAGGAGGCGCGCTACCACACACCCACCTTCACGGGGCTGGGCATCGCCTTCGGCATGGCGTTGCCGACCATCCGCAAGCACGGCGCGCCCGAGCAGTACCGCCGGTTCGCCGAGCCGACCATCAAGGGAGAGGCGGCGTGGTGCCAGCTCTTCTCCGAGCCGTCGGCCGGTTCGGATCTGGCCGGCCTGCGTACGCGCGCCGTGCGCGATGGAGAGCGGTGGATCGTCAATGGTCAGAAGGTGTGGTCGAGCTGGGCCCATCACGCCCGTTTCGGGATCCTTCTCGCCCGCACCGATCCGACGGTGGTCAAGCACCAGGGCCTCACCTTCTTCGTGCTCGACATGCGCACGCCGGGGATCGAGGTGCGGCCGATCCGGCAGATCTCGGGAAAGTCGGACTTCAACGAAACGTTCCTGACCGATGTGGTCATACCGGACGCCAACCGGATCGGGGCCGAGGGCGAGGGCTGGGCCTGCGCGATGACCGTGCTCATGAACGAGCGTCATGGCGCCAGCGAGCGGGCCAGCGTCAGTCACGACAGCGTCGAGAACCTGCTCCGCGCCGCTCTGGCGGCCGGCCGGCTGGACAGTTCGTCCGTCCGCTCGAAGCTGGCGCAGTGGTGGGTCGAAGAGCAGGGCCTCAAGAACTTCGGCCTTCGTATCCGCGCGGCGTTGGAGCGGGGAGAGACTCCGCCCCCGGCCGTGGCCATGATGAAGCTCGTCTCCGCGACGAAGATGCAGCAGACCAACGCCTTTCTCATGGATCTGGGCGAATACGGAGGCCTGTTCTCGGAACCCGACCGGCCGGAGCAGGAGCAGGTCTTTTTTCAATACATATGGTCGTCGGCGATGATGATCGCCGGCGGGGCCGACGAGATTCTTCGAAACCAGCTGGCGGAGCGCGTGCTCGGGATGCCGAGCGAGCCGCGCATGGACAAGGTTCCGTTCAACGAGCTTCCGGGGATCAAGAGCTCATAGAGCCCGTAACCGGGGTTGTTCCCTCTAACGATCAGGGAGGCGGCTATGACGCCTGACGCGTTATTCAGGCCCGAAGACGATTGTTACCATCAGCTGTCGGGCGATCCTTACGAGACCGAGACGAACTGGTGGTGCTTCAACGTTCCGGAGCGGAAGCTCGGCTGCTGGCTTCACACGCCATACTACCCAAACCGAAGGACGGTGACCTGGCGGGTGTTCGTCTGGGACGGCGACGGGATCGATCCCGGCCACATGGCCTACTACAAGAAGGTCGAGGAAGCGCCGATGCCGGACGATCCCGACCTGCGCGACATCACCTTCCCGGCGGGCGGCTACAGCCTGAAGATGCTCCGGCCCGGCATGGAGTATCACCTCATGTACGAGGATTCCGATCAGGACTTCGCGCTCGACTTCACCTTCACGGGCTCGCACCCGCCGCATCGCTTCCAGCCAGGCGAGCCGCCTTTCCTGCAGACCCCGCACTTCGACCAGCTCGGCCGGGTCGAGGGGGTCATGACTCTTCGCGGCGAGCGGATCCCGATCGATTGCCACAGCGTGCGCGATCGCACCTGGGGGCCGCGCGGCGGGCCCTATACGACCAGCCCCAAGGCCTACGCCAGCGACGCCGAGCGGGTGAGGGCGCCGGGAGGCCCGCGCTGGCGCCAGATCGAACGCGAGCGCGGCCGCGGGCGCGTACAGTACATCTTCGGTCATGCCGGAGCGGATGCGGGCTTCCTCGGGTTCGTCCGGGTGCAGGACGCCGACGCCTCCGGATGGGCGCCGATGAACGTGGGCTGGGTCCTCAAGGACGGGGTCTTCGGTCGGATCGACAAGACAAGGAGCCGGATGCTCAATTTCCGCGACCCGCGGACCGGCTGGAGCGACCACATGCAGGTGGTGGCGGTGGACGAGGGCGGCCGCACGCTGGAGATCGAAGGCTTTGCGGTCAGCCGCATGAGCGAGCACGGCTATGGGACCAACAGCCTAATGCGCTGGGAGTTTGACGGTAAGATCGGCTGGGGCGAGGACCAGGACGTATGGCAGCCGGCGCATTTCCGCCGGGTCCTGGGCGCGCTTCGGTCGGTGCGCTGAGGCGCGCTAGGGCGCGTCCCGCAAAAGTGGAGCAGCCGCTTTTGCGATTAGAACGCGCTCCAAGTCCTTGAATTCTAGAGCACGACTCAACGATCAGACGATTCCGTTGATCGCATCGTGCGCTAGGCCGCGCCGCGCAGCGCCGGCGTCAGACCGCCGTCGATCCGCAGATCGCATCCGGTGATGAAGCGCGCCGCATCCGAGGTCAGGAAGGCGACGGCGGCGCTGATGTCGAGAGGCGAGCCCCAACCGCCCAGCGGGACCCTCGCCAAGAGGGCGCCGGCGTTGGGGTTGGTCTCCGCCTCGCGCCGCCCCATCGGAGTCCAGATGAGGCCTGGCGAGATTGAGACGATGCGGGCCGCGGAGGAAGCCCAGGCCGCCGCCCGCCGCTCGCCAACGCGGATCACCGCCCGCTTCGACTGGCCGTAGGCGGCAGTCGCCAGGCCGAAGGGGTCTTGCGGCGTCGCGTGGGATTTCAGCAAGGCGGCGGCCCGCTGGAGGAAATCCTCGGCGAGCGGCGCCTCCAGGACGGCGTCCAGGCTCGCGTCCGGGCGGGCCATGTGTCCGGCCATGGAGGCGACCAAGACGGCCGCCAGGCCTGGCTCAAGCGCCGCCTCCAGCGCCCAGAGCAGGCGCTCGGTCCCCACGGCATTGGCGCGAAGGATCTGGTCCCAGGGCGCGAGGGCGGGTGACAAGCCGGCGGTATGGACAACTGCGCGAAGCGGCCCGGCGAGGCGCGCGAGGGCGACGAGCTGGTCGGCCGCGCCGGGCTCGGCGAGGTCCCCGTGTGAAAGGCCCGCCACCCGGTAGCCTTCCTCGCGCAGGGCCTCGGCGAAAGCGACGAGGCGCGCCTCATCGACGTCGGCCAGGATCAGGCTCCAAGCGCGCCCGAGCTCGCGCGCGCAGGCGCGGCCCATGCCTCCGCAGGCGCCGGTGATCAGGGCGTGCGGGGTGACCGCCATCTTAGGGCGCCAGCGGCGCGAAATGGGTGCGCGACAGCGCCCCCATGGCGTCGGCCATCAGCGCCGTCTCCCGCGCCGCGCGGCGGTGGCAGAGATGGATCATCGCTTCGTCGTCCACCGACCGGTCCAGAACGGCGCGCCGCAGGCCGGCGCGCGCATCCGCCAGATCGGCGAACCGCCGGCCCAGCATCCGGCCTATCTCGTCCGTCTCGAGAGCGTCGAAAGCGGCCCCGAACCGTTCCCGCTCGCGCCAGAACTTCACCAGCCGGGCCAAGCCCTTGGCCTTTTCGGACGCCTGCTGGTCACGCGCGCCTGGAACGATGACGTCGCGCAGGTCCTTCAGCGCGATCTCGAAGCTGGCGGCGTTCGGCCCGGGCGGCAGTTCCGGGAGCGGCGTCGCAGCCAGCGCCACGCCGGCCAGCTCCGCCAGGGACTCGACCATGATGCGCATGTGCATGGCGTGGTAGACGAGACTCATCCCCAGCACCGGCGGCTCGGGCGAGCCGGCGGCCTGGGCGCTGGCCACGAAACCCAGCTGGTTGGACAGTCGATGGTGGCGGATCCGCGCCAGGTCGGCCGGCGCGCCGCCGGCCGCCTCGTAAGCGGCGAAGGCCTCCGGCAGGGGGATGAAGCTCTGCAGGAGGTTGCGGATGCAGAGCATGGCGAGATCCTCCATGGGATCGCCATAGCGGGTCAGCTCCCAGTCGAGGTGGGCCGTCACCCGGCCGCCCTGATAGAGGAAGTTGCCGGGGCCGCAGTCGCCGTGCAGGACCACGATCCGCTCCGGCGGGGGCGGCGCGTGACGCTCGAGCCAGTCGAGAGCGAAGAGGATCTGGGGGTCTCCCTGGCGCTCGGCCACCGCCGCTTTCAGCGCACGGATCCGCTGCAGGGAGTCCGTCCAGGCGCGGGCGGGGTCGCCATAACCGTCGAGCTCGAAGGCGCCGACGTCCAACGCATGCAGCGCCGCGAGCTGGCGCATGAAGTCCAGCGCCGTGGCGCGCCGTTCCGCTTGATCGTGGAGGCGATTGAAGTTCGCCTCGCCGGGAACGTACCCGGTGAGAAGCGCCAGGCAGGCGGGGTCGGCCGCGAGCACTCTAGGAACAGCCACTCCGGCGTCCGCGAGCGGCCCCGACAACGCCCGCAGAATCGCGACCTCGCGGCGGAAGTTCACCAGCCGCTGCGGGTCGCCGCCCCGGCGGGTATCGAAGGACAGGTAGGCGCGAAGAATGCCCTGCGACTCAAGATCGAGCTCGGCGCCGTCGCGGGACGCGCCGCCGCCAGCGCGCATCCGCACCGCTGCGATCCGCGCGCCCGTCTCGGCCTCCAGCCTGGAGGCGAGGCCGTCGGGCAGGGCGTCCCTAAGGTCTTGCACGGTCTCGCCTTCAGCGGACGTTATAAGCCTTCTTCTGTTTCATCAGGCTTTCGCGGCTGACTTCCTTGGTGCCGACCGCGTTGCCGATCACGCAGTACTTCAGCCCGGCGTGCAGCGCCGCGTTGCGCGTCATATCCATGGACTCCCAGATCGCGCGGACGGTCCCTTGCGTCGCCGCCGCGGGCTTGGCGGCGATGGTCGCGGCGATCTCGTGCGCCCGATCCCACAGCAGGTCGCGGGCGACGATTTCGGTGACGAGGCTGATCCGCAGCGCGGTCTCGGCCCCGATCCGTTCGTCGTTCCCCATCAGCGCCATCCGCAGCACCTCGGGGAGAGGAATCCGCCAGCGCAGTCCGATGGGCTCGAGCGCCGCCGTCATGCCGTAGGTGACATGCGGGTCGAAGAATTCCGCCTCGGGCGAACATATGACGACGTCGGATTCGTTGATCCAATAGAGCGCGCCGCCGCCGCAGAGGCCGTGCACGGCCGTGATCACCGGCTTCCAGCAGAGGTTCTGCTTCGGGCCGAGCAACTCGCCCGGATCGCGCTGGTTCCATATCTGGTCCGAACCCAGGACGTTGCCGCCGTTCCAGACGTCGACGCCGGTGGAGAATGCCCGTCCCGCCGCGGCCCGCAGCACGATGGCGTTGACCTCCTCGTCGTCGGCCAGCGCGGTCCAGAGCTGACGGAATTCCAGGCACATGGTCCGGGTGAAGGAGTTGAGCTGCTCTGGCCGGTTGATGGTGATGGTCGCCACCTTGTCCGCGGTCTTTTCGAACAGAAGGGTCTCGAACTGCCGATCCATCTGTTGTCTTCCTCCCGAGGCTAGTGCACCTAGTTAGCTATCTTAGGGGCGGGTCGGAACAGCGTCCAGCGCGCCGGGGCCCGGGTCGGCGCCCGGCAGAGTAGGGGAGGAGCCATGTTCGCATCCACGGAACCCCTCGCGGGCCGCATCGCCGTGATCACCGGGGCCTCGCGCGGGCTGGGCGGGGTGCTCGCCCGGGCGGTCCACGCCGCCGGCGCCAGGGTCGCGGCGCTGGCGCGCCCATCTCTGGCGCTCGAGAAGTTCGCCGCCGAACATCCGGAGATGCTTGTCGCCCCGTGCGACGTCAGCGCGCCGCAAGACGTCCGGCGGGCCTTCGACACGGTGGCCGCGCGCCTTGGGCCGCCGGACATACTGGTGAACAACGCCGCGCTCTGCCTCCTGCATCGGATCGAACAGGCCACCGACGAGGACGCGGAGCGGGAGGTCGCCACCAACCTTCTCGGGCCGCTTTGGTGCGCCCGGGCCGCGATCCCGCACATGAGGGCGGCGGGGCGCGGCGACATCGTCAATGTCTCATCCGAATCGGTGCGGCGCCCGGCGCCGTTCCTCAGCTTGTACGCGGCCACCAAGGCAGGGCTCGAAACCCTGTCCGAGGGCCTGCGCAGCGAGGTGCGGGGCGACGGCATCCGGGTCACCGTGCTTCGCTCCGGCAGCGTCGCGGGCGGCGAGATTTCCCGAAACTGGACGCCCGAAAGGAAGGCGGAATTCTTCGAGGCGCTCCAGAAGACCGGCTTCGCCGCCTTCACCGGCGAGGCGATCTCGCCCGAGACCACCGCCCAAACGCTGGTGGCGATTCTGAGCACGCCGAAGGAGGCCAACATCGATCTCATCGAGGTGAGGGCGATCTGACGGGGCCGGCTCGCGCGATCGGGTCCCTCCTCTGTCACAGGTCCTCGTTGGTGAGCAGGAGCGCGCCGCCGAAGCCGCCGCCGCCCACGCCGGTGACGGAGACCTTGAGGTCCTTGACCTGCCGCTCGCCCGCCTGGCCGCGAAGCTGGAGCACCGCCTCGTGCAGGTGGCCGAGCCCATGCAGCCGCCCCTCGGAGAGCTGGCCGCCGTTGGTGTTCAAGGGCAGCTCGCCGTCCAGCGAGATGCGCCGTCCCCCTTCGATGAACGCGCCGACCTCACCTTCCTTCATGAAGCCCAGGGCTTCCAGCCAAAACATCGCCAGGTAGGTGAAGCCGTCATAGAGGTGGGCGCTCCCCACGTCCTTGGGCTTGAGATCGGTCCGCCGCCACATGGCGCGGGCGGCGTCGTGCATCATCATGTGGGGGAAGTCGTCCCGGGCGAACCAGGTGTCCATGCGGTCGGTGGCGGCCGCGCCCACCGCTTCGAAGCGGATCGGCTTGCGCCGGAGGTCCTTCGCGGCGTCCAGGCGCGAGACGATGACCGCCGTGGCCCCGTCGCAGGGCACGTCGCAGTCGTAGAGGCAGAACGGCGTGGTGACCATTCGCGCGCCCAAGTAGGCGTCCATGGTCAGCGGCTCGCGATAGATCGCGTTGGGATTGAGGCCCGCGTTGCGGCGCTGGACGATGGGGATGGCCGCCATCTGCTCGCGGGTGATCCCGTACCTGTGCATATGCGCGCCGGCGACGAGGGCGGTCCAGTTGGCGGCCGAGGGCGCCCAGTAGGGGGCGGTCCACTGCATCCAGCCCGCCACCCGAGGGAGCGGCCCGCCGGCGGCGTTGGCATGGCTGTAGGTGGGCACCCATCGCTCGCCCACGGCGCGCCAGCACAGCACGTGGGTCGCATAGCCGGCGGCGATGGCTCCGATGGCGTTGATCACCGGGGCGAACATCGCCGCGCCCTCGCCGGAGCTGTACCAGTTGAGCTTCAGCCCGAGGCTGTTCTTGATGTCGCCCACGGCCGCAGCGGAAGGGCCCTCGCCGAGGAAGTTGACGCCCCCCGGCCAGCAGGCGGCGCCGTCGATGTCGTCGATCGTAAGGCCGGCGTCCTCGATCGCTCTGAGGCAGGCCTCGACCGCCAGCTTGAACGGATAGACGCTCGGCTTGCGGTTGATGCTCGACTGGCCGAGGCCGGAAACACAGGCCTGCTTTTCGCCGTAGCTAGCCACGGTCCGCTCCGGCCGCGGGACGGAAGAGCGGGACGAAGATGTCGCCGTGCTGCTCGAAACAGACCTCCACGGGCAGGCCCACGCGCACGTCCTCGATCGGACAGCCGGGGAGGTTGGCGACCAGGCGTATGTCGTCCTGCTCCTCCAGCTGCACCAGCGCGATCACATAGGGGACCGGCACGTGGGGAAACCACGGCTGGTGGTTTATCGTGAAGCTGGCGACGGTCCCGCGACCGCTCACCGGCTCTGGGCTCACCGCCTCCGAACGGCAGCGTGGGCAAAGCGCTGCGTAGGGGTGGATGTAGAGTCCGCAGGCCTCGCAGCGCAGGATCTCGAGCCGGCCCTTCTGGCCGGAGCGCCAGAAGTAGGCGTTCATCTCGGTGATCACCGGCAAAGGCCGGCTGAGCACGACTTCGTCGGACACGCGGCCTCCGGCTTTCTCCCCGCGATCAGCTTCGGTCGGCGTCCCGGCGTTTGTCAAGACATAGACAACCTAGTTATAGATGTGACGGCTTCTTCACCGGCGCGCCGGGCTCGCCAGTCCCAGCGCGGTGGCGAGCATGTAGGCGGCGGCCTCGCGCAGCTCGGCGTCGAGCTTGGGATTCGCCGCTCCCCATTTCGGCGCGGCCGCCAAACGCTCGAGCGATGCGGAGATCACCCCCGCCACGGCCGAAGGCGAGAGCGTCGTGGGCGCCAGGCCCGACTGCTGCGCGGCGGCGACCTTGGCCGCAAGGCGCTCGAGGATCGGCCACAGGTCCTTCATGCGCTGATCGAGGAACCGCGCGTCTCCCTCGTCGGCGGCGAGGTTGCGGGCGCGCAGCAGGGCGAAGTTGGTCTCCCACAGGCCCATGTAGGCGTTCACGTAGATGCGCGCGCTCTCGAGCCCCCCGGCGGACCAGTCCCGGTCGAGAATCTCCAACATCTCCGGGCTGGATTGGGGATGCAGCTCCAGGGCGGCCAGGACCACGGCGTCGACGTCCGAAAAGTAGACGTAGAAGGTCGGGGCCCCGACGCCCGCCTCCCGGGCGATGTCGCTGACACGCAGCTCTCGAAGAGGGCGGTCGGCGACGAGCCGCGCAGCGGCCGCGATCAGCCTCGAGCGGGTGCCATGGCCCTTGCGCCCCATCCTCTGGCCGATCTGGTTGCGGCGCTCGGGCTTCTCCTTGGTCTTGCGCATGCCTCCCTCGATCCCGACCGCCACCGTTGGGATATGACAGCCAGCGCGGCGCCGGCAAGCGGCGGGCGCAGTTGATCCGGAAGGGAAGTCCTTGTTATCTAACCTGGTTAGATAGGCGGCGGCGCCGGGAGGTTTCGATGGGTCTTTGGTCATACGAAGGAAAGCGCGTCGTCATCGCCGGGTGCTTTTCGGGCATCGGGGAGGCGACGGCGCGCGAGCTCGTGCGCCTCGGGGCCGAGGTCCACGGGGTCGACATCCGTCAGAGTCCCGTCCCGATGGCCTCGTTCCGCGTCGCCGACCTCAAGGACCCCGCCTCGATCGACCAGGCGGTGAAGGCGATCGGCGGCGAGATCGACGGCCTCTTCAACTGCGCCGGCTTGCCGCAGACCTTTCCGGCTCTGGACGTCATGAAGGTCAACTTCCTTGGCATGCGCCACTGGACCGAGCGGTGGATACCGCGCATGCGCCGCGGCGCCGGCGTCGCCACCATCGCCTCCAACGCCGCCTACCGTTTCCAGGACCGCATCGCCGCGACGCTCGAGCTGGCGCAGACGCCGGATTTCGACGCCGGCCTCGCCTGGTGCGAAAGCCGCCCCGACCTGGTGGGCGACGGCTACACCTTTTCGAAGGAGGCGATCGTCGTCTACTCCCTGAAGCGCGCCGCCGAGCTCGCCCGCCAGGGCGTGCGGATGAACGTGACGCTCCCCTCGCCGGTGGCCACGCCGATGATGTGGGACCACTTCGTCAAGGTCGCGCCCAAGCAGGTGTTCGACGCGTTCAGCGAGCCGGTCGGGCGCATGTCGGAGCCGCAGGAGCAAGCCTATCCGCTGGTGTTTCTCAACAGCGAGGCCGCCTGTTTCGTCAGCGGCCTCGCCATGCCGGTGGACTACGGCTTCACCGGCGGCGTCAACACGGGCGTCATCGACGTCCAGAAGCTGCTGGCCCGCGCCGCGACAGCCTAGGCCGATCCTCAAGCGTCCTGGGGCTCCGCGGGCTGGCGGCGGCCGGCCGCGGCGAACAGCTTCATGATGTCGGCGGAGGTGACGATGCGGGTCTCGCCTTCCGCGAGCGGGCGGTTGCCGCCGGCGGACCGGGGCAGGGTGTCGACGTGCCCGGCGCGGGCGCGAAGGGCGCCGACGACGCATTGCGCCCGGGGGAGGTGCTTGAACGGATCGAAACTGTAGGTCCGCATGGCGTTCAGGTGGGTCATCTTGTCGATGTCCGCGTCCGGAACGCCCTCGAAGCTGCGCATCAGGTATTCGGGGGTCTGCGGCCACACCGTGTCGGAGTGGGGATAGTCGCACTCGTAGCAGATGTTCTCGACGCCGATGTCGTGACGGTTCTTTACGCCGAACTTGTCGTCGATGAAGCAGGTGATGAAGTGCTCGCGGAAGATGTCGGAGGGCTTGCGCCCGCCGAAGTCCGTGTGGGTCCACTCGTGATGGTGCTCGAAGGTGAAGTCGGCGCGCTCCAGGAAGTAGGGTATCCATCCGATGCCGCCTTCGGAGAGGGCGATCTTCAGGTCGGGATACCGTTGCAGCGCCCGCAGCTGCACCCAGTCGGACGCGCTGTTGGCGATCGAGATCGGCATGCCGGTGATCCAGGCGTCGATGGGCGATTCCATCGACGGGTGGGCGGCCGCGGCCCCGGTGCCGATATGGCAGTTCAGAACCACGCGGTTTTCCGCGCACACCTTCCAGAGAGGCTCCCAACAGGCGTTGTGGATGCTGGCGAAGCCCTTGAGGCTGGGATTGTCGGAAAAGGAGATGGCGTGGCAGCCCTTGCGGGCGACCCGCTTCACCTCCTGGACGGCCAGGTCGATGTCCCAGATGGGGATGCAGGCCATCGGGATGAACCGGCCCGGGTAGGCGGCGCACCATTCATCGATGTGCCAGTCGTTGTAGGCCTGCAGCATCACGTGGGCGAGCGCCTTGTCCTTGGACTGGGCGAAGAAGGCGCCGTCGAAGCCGACGAAGGTGCCGAAGTTGAGCGACGCCAGGAGACCGTTGACGTTCATGTCGTCGATGCGCTTGTGAACGTTCCAGGCGCCTTCCCGCATCTGCGAAATCGCCGTGGGCTCCATGCCGTATTCGCTGCGCGGCCGACCCACCACGGCGTTCAGGCCGATGTTGGCGACCTTGCGGTCCTCGAACACCCAGAAGCCGTCGCCGTTGGGCTGTACGACGTATTTCGGCGCCTTGTCCTTCAGGGAGGCGGGGAGGTGCTGATCGAACATCTCGGGCGGTTCGACGATGTGGTCGTCGACGCTGATGATGATCATGTCTTCGGTCTTCATCGGGATCCTCCCTGCCGGGGCCGGGGCGTCGCCGCCGGGCGCTCGCGCCGGCCAACGAAAAAATTGAAGCCGCCTCTATTTTGTGGCAATCGGATCACGGGCGCAAGTACTTAGCGCATGCGCCAGGGCGTCGGCGGTCCCGTGGTCGGGCGCCGCTCGTGCGCCTCCAGCCGGCCAAGGGGAGGAGGCATGCACCTCGATCTGACGCCGCAGGAACGGCTGTTCCGCGAGGAGCTGCGAGACTGGCTGGCTGCGCACGTTCCGCGCGAGACGCCGCCCAAGGACCGCTTCGGCATCCGGGCCTTCGACATGGCCTGGCAGCGCATCCAGTACGACGGCGGCTGGGCGGGGATTGCCTGGCCCAAGGAGTACGGCGGGCGCGGTCTTTCGCTGGTGGAGCAGGTGATCTGGTACGAGGAGGCGGCCAGGGCCGACGCCCCGGACGCCCGTTGCGCCTTCGTCGGCCTCTACCACGGCGGCCCGACGCTGATCGTCAACGCGACGGAGGAACAGAAGGCGTTCCACCTCCCGAAGATCCTGAAGGGTGAGACGGTCTGGTGTCAGGGATTCTCCGAGCCCGGCGCGGGCTCGGACCTCGCCGGCCTCAGCACGCGCGCCGAGATCGACGGCGACGAGCTGGTGGTCACCGGCTCGAAGATCTGGACCAGCTACGCCCAGGTCGCCGACTACCAGGAGCTGCTCCTGCGCACCGATCCGCAGAGCCGGCGCCATGGCGGCCTCAGCTGGGTCATCTGCGACATGCGGGCCCCGGGGGTGAGCGTGCGCCCGGTGCCCATGAGCAACGGCTGGGACAGCCATCTGAACCAGGTCTTCTACGACGAGGTGCGCCTGCCGCTCGCCAACGTGGTGGGCGAGGTGGGCGGCGGCTGGAAGGTGGCCATGTCGACCCTCTCGTTCGAGCGCGGCACGGCGTTCACGGCCAGGCAGATGCAGATCGCCAAGTGGGTCGACGACCTCATCGAGCGGGCGAGGACGCGCACCGGGCCCGACGGGCGGCCGGCGTTCGGCGACGACGAGATCGGACGCCGTCTCGCCAGGTTGCGGGCCGAGACCGCCGCGCTGCGGGCGATGACCTTCGCGGCGGTGGCGCGCAACGAGCGGCGCCAGCAACCCGGCCCCGACGGCTCGATGCTGAAGATCCATTTGGCGCGGCTCAGCAAGGAGGCCAACCAGATCGCCCGCCGGCTCATGGGCGTCGACGCGCTGCTGATGACCGACGAGATGGAGGAGCACCTCTACGGGTTCGCCGCCACGGTGGGCGGCGGCACGGACGAGATCCAGCACAACATCGTGGCCGAGCGGGTGCTCGGACTGCCGAAGTCCTACTGAGGCCGCCCATGGACCTGCACCCGACGCCCGAACACGACGAGATCGTCGAATCCGCCGCCGCCTACCTCGCCAGCGAGCTTCCGGCCGCGCGCGCGCCGAAGCTCACGGAGCCTTCGCTCACCGGCGGCGAGTGGGCCGGCCTGGCCGCGATGGGCTGGTTCTCCATGGGGCTTCCCGAGGCGGACGGCGGGCTCGGCCTTGGCGTGGTCGAGAGCGCCCTGGTGGCGCGCGAGTTCGGCCGGCAGCTGGTCCCGCCGCAGGCGGTGGCGACCATGCTGGCGGTCCAGTTGGCCTGGCGGCTCGGAGACCGGGAGCTGACCGAGGCGCTGGCCGCCGGCGCGCAGCGGGCGGCGCTGGCCGCGCCGGTCCGCGAGGCGGGTCCGGCCGGCCCCTCGGCGCACGGCTACCGGCTCGTAGACACGCACCGGGCGGATGTCGCCATCGGCTGGTCGCACGGCGGCGCCTTCCTCGCGCCGATGGATGCTTTCGCCAGCCGGGTCGTCGCCCCTTCCCTCGACGCCGCCCTGGAGGTCTGCGTCGCCGACGGCCTCGATCGGGCCCAGGCGCGCTGGAGCGCCGAGCCGGCGAGCAGCTTTCTCCCGCAGGCGCAGGTTCTCACCGCGGCGGTGCTGGTCGGCGGGGCCGAGGCCTGCCGCGACCTCTCGGCGGAATACGCCAAGACCCGACACCAGTTCAGCCGCCCGATCGGCTCGTTCCAGGCGATCGCCCATCCCTGCGCTGACATGGCCGTGGCCTGCGAGGCGGCGCTCTCGTGCCTCCTCTACGCGGCGGTCTGCGTGCGGGACGGCGCGCCGGAGCGCGATCTCTATTCGGCCTCGGCGCGCAGCGTGGCCTACCACGCCGCCTATGGGAACGCGGCGGCCAGCATGCAGGTCCACGGCGGCTACGGCCAGACGTACGAGTATCTGCCGCACTTCTACCTGAAGCGGGCGATGATCTACGGGCTCGTCGGCGGCGGCGTCGAGGCGGATGAAGCGGCGGTGCTGCAGGCCGCGTCGCTGACCTGAATGGCGACGAGATAGGAGGAACACTTGGCGCCCCCGCTGAAGCTCGGACTGAACATCGTCTGGATGAAGCCCGAATTGCAGGTGCGGACCGCCCAGCTCGCCGAACAACTGGGTTTCGAGGGCGCCTGGTCGGGCGAGCATTTGGCGCTTCCGAAGAGCGATCCCGATTGGTGGCGGAAGTACCCCACCGCCGTGGCGCTTGGGGAAAGAGCCACGCCGGGCGTGGTGAACTTCAATCCGGACTCCGCGTTCCTGGATCCCCTGATCGTCCTGGCCGCCATCGCGGGCGCCACGAAGAAGATACGCCTGGGGGTCGGGATCTACATGCTGCCTCTGCGCGACGCCGTGCTGGCCGCGCGCATGGTCGCGTCGCTGGACGTGCTCTCCAGGGGCAGGCTGGATCTCGGCGTCGGCCTTGGATGGAGCCAGGACGAATACCGCTTCACCGGCAACGACTACTCCAGGCGCGGCCGCAAGATGGACGAGACGATCGCCGCCCTGCGGGCCTGCTTCGAGATGGAAGCGCCGGAATTCCATGGCGAATTCTATGATTTCGGCCCGATGGGGTTTCAGCCGAAGCCGATCCAGAAGCCGCTGCCCATCCTCATCGGCGGCGGCACGGCCGCCGCGGAGCAGCGGGCCGCGCGTCTGGGGAATGGCTGGCACGGACCGGCTTCGAGCATCCCTCGAATCAAGGCGGCCCTGGCCGCCGCAGGGCGTGGGAAGGAGCCGTTCCAGTTCAGCACCATAACCCTCGGGCCGGCTTCCCGCGCCGCGCTGGAGGAGATGGCCGAGCTGGGCGTAGAGCGGGCCGTCGTAACGCCGTGGGTGGGGGGCAAGCTTGGGGAATTCGGCGAGGAGAGCCTGAGAGATCTTGAGCGTTACGCCAAGGACATCGGGCTGATCTAGCCGGGCGGCGCGTGTCGCGGCTGCGCAAGGGGCGAGCGAGGTGAATCGGGAGAGCGACCAGTGAAGTTCAGCATCGAATATCCGGTCGACAGCCACACCGACGGCGGCGCCTGGATCCGCCCGGAGAGCCTCGCCCGGTTCGCCGCCGGCGCGGAGGCGGCGGGATTGGACGCGATCGCCGTGACCGACCACCCGGCGCCGTCGCGCAAATGGCTGCAGGCCGGGGGGCACGAGTCCTTCGATCCGTTCGCCGCGCTGACCTTTTTCGCGGCCGTGACCAGGCGCATGCGGATCATGACCCGGCTGGTGGTCGTTCCCTATCGCAACCCGTTGCTTCAGGCCCGTTCGATGATGACGGTGGACGTGCTCTCCGGCGGACGGGCGATATTCGCGCTTGGGACCGGCTACCTTCGTTCGGAATTCGCCGCGCTGGGCGTCGATTTCGAAGAGCGGGGGGCGCTCTTCGACGAGGCGATCGAGGCGATCAAAGGAGTCTGGTCGCAGGACGCGCTTTCATTCGAAGGACGTCACTTCAAGGCGATCGGACAATGCATGTCGCCAAGCGTCGTGCAGCGGCCGCACCCTCCGTTCTGGCTCGGCGGCAACAGCGCGGCGGTCATGAACCGCATCGCCCGATGGGGCCAGGGATGGTCGGTGCTGTTCGGCTCCGAGCAGCTGGCGCGGACCTCACGCACCCGCGCGATCAGCAGCTTGAGAGAGCTGGCGGAGGCGCTGAGGGACCTGGAAGACCGACTAGCCGCTCATGGCCGCTCCCTGGCGGACATCGACATCGATGTCGTAAGCGAGGCCTGCGATCTGCGCGCCAATCTCTCGGCCCAGGAGCGGATCGATCAGCTCGGCGCGCTTCGGGCCATGGGCGTCACCTGGACAGGACTGAGGCTGCCGAAGGCGCCGGTGACAGAGGCGATCCACCTCGTCCACCGCTTCGCCGCGGAGGTCATCGCCAAGATTCGGTGATCGGCTGCGGAGGCTCATGCGGCGCCCATCGCCAAGGTTCGGGGAGGACATGTGAAGATCGGCATCAGCTGCATCGGGATGCGGGCGAGCGACCAGGTGGCCGGCGCGGTTCTCGCCGAGGAGCTGGGTTATGACTCCGTCTGGTGCGGTGAGCACATCGTCCTCCCGCGCCACACGGTCTATCCCGTCAATCCGCAGCCGTATGGGCCGCAGGAGCTCATGGATCCCTTCGTGCTGCTGTCGCACCTGGCGGCCAGGACGTCGCGCATCCGCCTCGCCACCGGCATTGTCATGTTGCCGCTGAGGCCTCCCATCATGGCGGCCCGCCAGATCCTGGGCGTCGACGTCCTGTCGAAGGGCCGCTTCGACCTCGCCGTCGGACTGGGCTGGTCGCAGGACGAGTACGACGCGGCGGGCGTCGACATGCGCAGCCGCGGGGCCCGGCTGGACGAGCAGATGGAGTTCATCAACCGGCTGTTCCAGCCCGGGGACATCGTCTTCGACGGCAAGTACTACAAGGTCGCCCAGACGAGCTTCGAACCGAAGCCCTTCCAGAAGCCGCGCCCGCCGTTCCTGGTGGGTGGCGTCAGCGAACCGGCCTTGAAGCGCGCCGCCAAGTGGGACGGCTGGTACGGCGTCGTGGGCGCGGCGGCCGAGTTCAAGAAGATGAGGGCGAAGATCGAATCCTACCGGCAGGCGCTGGGTCGGCAGAACGAGCGCTTCGAGTACGTCCTGGTGTTTCACGAGGGCATGGCCTGCAAGGGCGCGCCGACCCGCTCCGAGATCGAGGACATCCTGGCGGAGGGCGCGGGGCGGGTGGTGGTGACACCGTGGGGCTACGACTATCCGCGCGCGCTGACGCGGATCGCCGAGTACGCCGAGGAGATCGGGATTGGCTGAGGATCGCGACCGGCGCCCCAGATCGGAGGACGGACGCGACGCCGAACCTCCTAGAGCACGATGCGATCAGACGGAATCGTCTGATCGTTGAATCGTGCTCTAGAATTCAAAGACTTGGAGCGCGTTCTCGTCGCAAAAGCGGTTCCACTTTTGCGGAACGCGCTCTAGAGCGGACCGCGATTAGACGGAACCATAGCCAGCGTTGACGAGGTAGTTGGCGCATTCTTGGGGGCTGAAGAGGTCGAGGAGCTGGCCGGATCTGCGC
>Ga0213876_10000156_pt1 | contig 71972 bp, 63 predicted proteins | sample BarmaccomBMRX_R9_FD_160113 | JGI IMG/M metagenome (GOLD analysis project Ga0213876, IMG submission 160113) | Root-associated microbial communities from Barbacenia macrantha in rupestrian grasslands, the National Park of Serra do Cipo, Brazil - RX_R9 | ecosystem: Host-associated > Plants > Roots... | reverse complement strand
CCGGTGGTTTTGTCGAGAGGGTCACACCCGTTCCCATCCCGAACACGGAAGTTAAGCCTCTCAGAGCCGATGGTACTGCGCGGGAAGCTGCGTGGGAGAGTAGGTCGCCGCCGGATTAATTTTATAGAAAAGCCCGCTCAAGTTTCGCTTGAGCGGGCTTTCGCTTTTCCGCCCACTCTTGAGAGAATAAGGCGCGAAGCTTTCGGACTCGGAAAGGGAGGGCGCGAAACGCCACTCATGCGAAAACTTTTAGGCACACTTCTGCTCGCGTCATTCTTCGCCGGCTGCGGCGCCGCCGGCCCGCAGACGAACTCTCTGCCGATTGACGCCGCGCCGCCGAACGCGAACGCCGCGCGCTCGGGGGCCGTGCCCGTCTACGGCTACGAGGTCGTCAACACCTTCCCGCACGACCCCGAAGCCTTCACGCAGGGACTCGTCTTCCACAACGGCGCGTTGATCGAAAGCACCGGGCTCGAACGCCACTCCACGCTCCGGCGCGTCGAGTTGCAGACGGGCAAGGTGCTCCAGAAGATCGACGTGCCGCCCTACTTCTTCGCCGAGGGCATGACGCTCTTCGAAGGGAAGCTCTACCAGCTCACCTGGAAGGGCGAGAAGGGCTTCATCTACGACCCGCAGACCTTCGAGAAGACCGGCGAGTTCACCTACACCGGCGAGGGCTGGGGCCTGACGCACGACGCTGACTCCCTCATCCTCAGCGACGGCTCGAACAAAATCCGCTTCATCGACCCCGCGGACTACCACGTCAAGCGCGTGATCAGCGTCTTGGACGGCAACCGTCCCGTGTTGGAGTTGAACGAACTCGAATACGTGAAGGGCGAAATCTACGCGAACGTCTGGCACCAGAACCGCATCGCGCGCATCGACCCGCAGACCGGGAGCGTCAAGGGCTGGATCGACTTTTCGGGCCTGCTCAAGCCGGGCGACGTGACCAACGATGAGGCCGTGCTCAACGGCATCGCCTACGACGAAGCGGGCGACCGCCTCTTCGTGACGGGCAAGCTCTGGCCGAAACTTTTCGAGGTCAAGCTCAAGCAGAAGTAGGCCGTCCGGCATCTAAGTGGGCGATGAGTTTCGAGAGCTACTTCCGCGCATGCTCCTACGCGATGGTCGCGTGCGGCGTGCTGGCGCTCGCCGTCGCGGGCGGCGTCGGCCCCGTGCTGGCGCTCGCGTTCGCCGCGGTGCTCGCGCTCTCCTGGAGGCTCTCGGAGACGCGCTGGCAGTTGTCGGAGCGCGCGGGGATGTTCGTCGTGCTGCTCGCGCTCCCGGCCTTCTACCTCGACTGGAGCCTCCATCGCGAGGGGGCGCAGGACGCCGCGCAGCAGGTCTACGCGGGCGTCAGCGCGCTCGTCCACTTCACGCTCCTGCTCTCTTCGATCAAGCTGCTCCAGGTCAAGTCCGACCGCGACTGGCTCTTCCTCTACCTCATCTCCTTCTTCGAGGTGCTTTTGGCCGCGGGCCTCAGCGCGAGCCCGACGTTCCTGCTCTCGCTCGGCCTCTACGTCTTCACGGCGCTCCTCGCCGTCGTCTGCTTCGAGCTGAGGAAGTCTTCGCGCGTCGTCCCGCAGAGCGAGAGCCGCCTGCTCGTCGCCAACCGGCCGGGACTCTTCCGGCGCGGACGCGCGGGGAAGAGGACGAAAGGCGCGCGCGCCCTGCGCAGGCTCCCGCTGGCGGCGGCCGGCCTGTTCCTGGCGATCTTCGGGCTGGCGCTCCCCATCTTCTTCATCACGCCGCGCGCGGCCGAAAATATATTGTCCGTCCCGGGTGGCGCGGCCTCCACCGGCTTCACGGGCTTCTCCGACCGCGTCACGCTCGGCGACATCGGCCGGCTCAACGAGAGCAACCAGCTCGTGATGCACGTCCGCGTCGAGGCGCCCGCGCGGGGCGCGCGCCAGCCCCTGCGTTGGCGCGGCATTGCGCTCGACCACTTCGACGGCCGCCACTGGTCGCAGTCCGAGGGGCAGCCGCCGCTCTTCGCCTACCCCGAAGGGAACCTCTTCAAGCTCGGGACGACCGAAGACATCACGCGGCTGACGACGCAGACCTTCTTCGTCGAGCCCATCGACACGCCTGTCATCTTCGCCGCGCCGCGCGCGCTCGCGCTTCAGGGCGCGTTCCCTTACGTGAACCGCGACAGCGACGACGGCCTCCTCTCGCGCGCGCACCCCACGGAGCGCGTGACCTACACCGTCCACTCCGACACCTACGAACCCCCGCCCGAACAACTGCGCGCGGAGCGCTTCACGCTCCCGGCGAACGACACGCCGAACCTGCGCCGGCCCGCCGAAGAGTACCTGCAACTGCCGGCGAGTCTCGACACGCGCGTCGGGAGTCTCGCCGTGATGGTCGTCGCGCAGGCGCGCGCGCGCAACGCCTACGACGCGGCGCGCGCCGTCGAGGCGCACCTGAACAGCAACGCCTACGGCGGCGACTATCGCTACTCCCTGGAGATGCGCGCGAAGGGCGCCGACCCGCTCTCGGACTTCCTCTTCAACGTGCGCGCGGGCCACTGCGAATATTTCGCGACGGCGATGGCGGTGATGCTGCGGACGCTGAGGATTCCGGCGCGCGTCGTCAACGGCTTCCAGACGGGCGAGTACAACGCCGCGGCCGACGCCTACGTCGTCCGGCAGGCCGACGCGCACTCCTGGGTCGAGGTCTACTTCCCCGAGTCGGACGCGTGGGTCACGTTCGACCCGACGCCAGCGGACGGGCGGCCCGCGGGCACGAGCGGCCGGGGCGTGTTGGGCGCCTTCAGCCGCTACGCGGACGCGCTGGAGCTGTTTTGGATTCAGCGCGTGGTCGCCTATGATAGGCAGGGTCAGCGGGCGCTGGCGCGAACAATCTCCAGCCAGATTAACGACTACACCCAGGCGGCCTCGGACTCGGCCGACGGCCTGGGGGCGCTCTTCGCCGCCTGGTTCGGCGGCAAGGGCGGCGGCCTGTCGGGCGCGCTCGGCTACGTCGCGTCGCCCTTCGCGCTCGCGCCCGCGTCTTTGCTGCTGGCGGGCGTCGGGCTTTTGTGGCTGCGCCGCAAAGGTCTCTTCGCGCGCGGCCCGAAGCGCGCCGGTGAAGAGGCGGCCCGGACTATCGTCGAATTCTACGAACGGATGACGGCCGCGCTCTCCGCGCGCGGTCACGTGCGCCGCGCCGACCAGACGCCGCTCGAATTTGCAGAGGCGGTCGGCGCGCCCGAGGTGCTCGCCGTCACGCGCGCCTACAACCGCGTCCGCTACGGCGCGCAAGACTTAACCCGCGCCGAGGCCGAAGAGGTCGAGCGCCATTTAAAGAAAGTGATGAGTGATGAGTGATGAGTGATGAGTAAGAAGAGGGGATGTGTCTTCCTCTTATCACTTATCATTCATCACTCATCACGAGTTGTACAAATGAAGAAAGTCGGATTCATCAGTCTGGGGTGCCCGAAGAACCTCGTGGACAGCGAGGTCATGATGGGGCGCCTGAAGCAGGAGGGTTACGAGCTGACGAGCGACGCGGCCGAGGCCGACACGCTCGTCGTCAACACGTGCGGCTTCATCGACGCGGCGAAGAAGGAGTCGATTGACGCGATTCTCGAGGCCGCGCGTTTGAAGTCGGAAGGGAAGTGCCAGCGCCTCGTCGTCGCGGGATGTTTGGTCGAGCGCTACCGCGACGAGCTGCGCGCGGAGATGCCGGAGGTTGACGCCTTCATCGGCACCAGCCAGCTCAACGACATCACGAAGGCCGCCGACGCGCGCGTCAACACGCGCTCGCTCCCCGTGCTGCCGCTCGGCAACCAGACGGCGACCTACCTTTACGACGAGTCCACGCCGCGCGTGCTCGCCACGCCGAGCCACTACGCCTACGTCAAGATCGCAGAGGGCTGCGACCGCCCGTGCGCCTTCTGCTTCATCCCGCAGATGCGCGGCCACTTCCGCAGCCGCCGCTTCGGCTCCGTCGTGGCCGAGGCGAAGCAGTTGGCCGGGCAGGGCGTCAGGGAGATCATCCTCGTCGCGCAGGACTCCTCGCGCTACGGCGAAGACCTGGGCGAGCAGGACGCGCTCGCGCACCTCATGCGCGAGCTGTGCCGTCTGGACGGGGTCGAGTGGGTGCGCGTGATGTACACCTACCCGACGCACATCAGTAACGCCTTCCTCGACGTGCTGGCCGAGGAGCCGAAGGCGGTCAAGTACCTCGACATGCCCTTGCAGCACGCCTCGCAGAACGTCTTGAAGTTGATGAAGCGCGGCGGGAACCGCGCGAGCCTCGAACGCCTCATCGAGCGCGTGCGGTCGCGCGTGCCCGGCATCGCCGTCCGCACGACCTTCATCACGGGCTTCCCCGGCGAGACCGAAGAGGACTTCGCGGAGCTGCTGGCCTTCGTCAAATCGGTCGAGTTTGACCGCGTCGGCGTCTTCACGTACTCCGACGAAGAGGGCACGCCGGCCTTCGACCTGCCCGACAAAGTAGACGCCAGGGTCGCGCGCGAGCGCCGGGCGAAGTTGATGCGCGCGCAGTCGCGCATCTCTCTGAAGAAGAACCGCGCGCGCGTCGGCGACATGGTGCGCGTGCTCTTCGAGGGCGCGTCCGAGGAGACCGACCTGCTCTGGCAGGGGCGCACGGAGGCGCAGGCGCCCGACATCGACGGCTGCGTCCTCATCAACGACGCGCCCGAAGGCTTCGCGCCCGAGCCCGGCCAGTTCGTCAACGTCGAGATTACCGAGGCGCAGCAGTACGACCTGGTCGGCAGGATAGTGTGAAGGCGGCAACAACAGTCTCCCCATGACTAAGCCGAAAGAGACCAGCGACTCGCTCGCGCATCCGGTAGTCGAGCCGGCACACATCGTGGTGCCGGAACGGAGGCGAAGTGCGGGTGACTACTTCGCTCTGGCGCTGGCGACGTGCGGCGTGGGGCTCATCCCGGTTGCGCCGGGGACGTGGGGCTCTGCGGTCGGCGTCGTGCTCTACCTCGGGCTCGGGCGCTTGACGGAGCGCGTCTTCGACTACGCGGTCAGGCGCGGGCTCGACCTCGCGCCGCAGCAGTTTCAGGGGATTCTGACGACGGTGCTGCTGTTCGTCATCCTCGCCGTCGCGCTCGCGGGCATCGGGGCGGCGACGCGCGCCGAGAAGCTCCTGGGGAAGAAAGACCCGGGCGCGGTCGTCGTGGACGAGGTGGCGGGGCAGTTGATCGCGTTCCTGTTCGTGCCGTGGCAGACGACCTGGACGTGGACGGTCGTCGCGGGCTTCATCGCCTTCCGCGTCTTCGACATCTGGAAGCCGTACCCGGTGAGGAGGCTGGAAGGACTCGGCGGGGGCTTAGGGATCATGGCCGACGACATGCTCGCAGGTTTCTACGCGGCGGCGGCGATGTCGCTGCTCGTCACGCTACGTTCACTCTACTACTGACGGAGGCGCAGGAGATGGAAGAGACGCAAGACCCGAAGGCTTCGACCGAAGGCGGCGGCACGCCCGAGCGCGACGCCGAGGCGACGAGTTCCGAGACGTTGAGCGACATCGAGGCGAACGAGAAGGTGAGCACGGGCGGCGCAGGCTCAAGCACCGGCAGCGCGCTCGAAGGCTCCTCACCCAAACCCGACTCCGGCGGCGAAGGCCGCGCCGACGGCAGCGACTCCGGCGGCCCGATGTAACTTTTATCAATGATCGACATCAAGATATTCGTCGCAGACGACGTGAGCGAGAGCGGGCTTGAGCCTTTGCGCGCCGCGGGCTTTCTCGTCGAGAAGCGGACGGGGCTCAAGGGTGATGAACTCGCGGAGGCCGTGGCCGGGGCGGACGGGCTCGTCGTGCGGAGCGAGACGAAGGTGACGGCGGGGCTTTTGGAGTCGGCCGGGCGTTTGCGCGTCATCGGGCGCGCGGGGGTCGGCGTGGACAACATCGACGTGGCGGCGGCGACGGGCCGCGGCGTGGTCGTGATGAACGCGCCCGACGGCAACACGATGACGACCGCCGAGCACACGCTCGCGCTGCTGCTCGCGCTCGCGCGGCGCGTGCCGCAGGGGCAGGCGAGCCTGAAGGCCGGGCGTTGGGAGCGCAAGCAGTTCGTCGGCGTCGAGCTGCGCGGGAAGACGCTCGGCGTCGTCGGCCTGGGCCGCATCGGCCGCGTCGTGGCGAGCCGCGCCGCGGGGTTCGAGATGAAGGTCTTGGCCTTCGACCCCTTCGTCGCGCCCGAGCAGGTGCGCGAGCAGGGCATCGAGCTGGCCGCGCTCGAAGAGGTCTGCGAGCGCGCAGACTTCATCACCGTCCACTCGCCGCTGACGCCCGAGACGCGCGGCCTCATCGGCGCGCGCGAGTTCGCGCGGATGAAGGCGGGCGTGCGCGTCATCAACTGCGCGCGCGGCGGGCTGGTGGACGAGCGCGCGCTCTACGAGGCGATTAAGGAGGGGCGCGTGGCGGGGGCGGCGCTCGACGTGTTCGAGGAGGAGCCGCCGCCGGCAGACCACCCTTTGCTCGCGCTCGAAGAGGTCGTCGCCACGCCGCACCTCGGCGCCTCGACGCGCGAGGCGCAGGAGGGCGTGGCCGTCATCGTCGCCGAGCAGATGCGCGACTTCTTCCTGACGGGCGCGGTGCGCGGCGCGGTCAACCTGCCGGCGCTCGGCGCGCAGGAGTTGAAGGCGCTCGAACCTTACCTGCGGCTGGCCGAACGTCTGGGCCGCTTCCAGGCGCAGATTGTGGACGAGCCCGTCCACGCCGTCGAGATAAGTTACGCGGGCGAGGCCGCGGGCCTCGACGCGGCGCCCGTCACGCGCGCCTTCCTCACGGGCCTGCTGCGGAACATGAGCGCGCGCGTGAACGTCGTGAACGCGCTGCTCATCGCGGAGGAGCGCGGCATCAACGTCACCGTCTCGCACAGGCACGCGGCGGGCGCGGCGGGGCACGAAGGCGTGAGGACGCGCGTGCTGACGAGTGCGGGCGAGCTCACGGTGGCGGGCGCGCTCTTCGGCCCGACCGCGGACGGGCGCATCACGGAGATCGACGGGTTCCGCATCGAGGCCATCCCGGCCGGCAACATGCTCCTGACGCGGAACAGCGACGTGCCCGGCGTCATCGGCCGCGTCGGCACCATCCTCGGAGACCACGGCGTCAACATCAGCCGCTTCCACCTCGGCCGGCGCGAGCGCGGCGGCGAGGCGATGGCCGTCATCGAGACGGACGCCCCCGCCGACGACTCGACCCTCGAAGAGCTGCGCGCCTTCGCCCCCGTCCTCTCCGCCCGCCGCATCTCGCTGGAAGACTAAAATATCCCGTGGCCGCAGCGGAGTTGTGAGCCCTGACAAGTCACTTGTCAGGGCTCACAACTCACTTGTCAGGGCTCACAACTCACTTGTCAGGGCTCACAAGTGACTTGTCAGAGCTCACAACTCAGTTGTCAGGGCTCACAAGTGACTTGTCAGGGCTCACAAGTGACTTGTCAGGGCTCACAAGTGACTTGTCAGGGCTCACAACTCACTTGTGAGCCCTGACAACTCAGTTGTGAAGCCTCACAAGTGACTTGTGCGGCCTCACAACTCAGTTGTGAGCCCTGACAAGTGAGTTGTGAGCCCTCACAACTGATACCAACTTGCGAAATAGAATAAGGCTCCTCAAGCTGGGAGCGCGGGCATCCCTGCCCGCCAAAGCGTGCCCCGGCACGCTTCCCACCTTTCGCTGTACCGCAACCTCGGGATTACAGTCTGCTGGCCTTCGCGCTGTCGCGCTCATGGCGGGCAGGGATGCCCGCGCTCCCAGCGAAGAGATATCTTATTTCGATTTGCAAGTCGGTATGAGTTGTGACGGGCCGCAACGCCATTGCGCCGAGCCGGAACGCCGTTCCGGCTCGGCGCAATGATGTTCCCGTGCGGCGGAATGCGATTATTCCACGACGAAGCGGGTGCGCTGCGAGGTGCTGGTCTTGGCGGCGCGGTCGATGGCGGTGAGCTGGAGGACGTAGCGGCCCGGGGGGAAGGTCGAGAGGCTCAGCTCGGCCATGTAGGGGAGGCGCGTGAAGTCCGCGCCCGCGTCGGCCCGGAGCTTGCTGAGCGGGGCGGTGAAGACCGGCTGGTCGTCGCGGAAAATCTGCACCTGCAACGCCACGTCGGGCTGGCCGTCGGAGCCCTGCGCCGAGTTGTAGATGAAGGTCAGGAAGCGTATGTGCGACGTACGCGCGAAGCGCCGGGCGACGCTCAGGAGCACGCCGCGGGGCATCTCCTCCGGCTGGAGCTGCGCCGCCTGCTGCCCCGAAGTGCGCTCGCCGATGAAGACGCTGCTCATCGAAAACTGCTTCTTCAGCTCGGGCAGCTCGACCCACTGCATCGCGCTCCCCGTCCGGCCGCTCAGCGCGTCGCGCGCGGCCGCGCGCACCTGGTAGAGGCCGGGCGCGAGCTGGACGCGGAAGCTGTAGACGACGTGCTGCTGCGACTCGGGGATGAGCGGGCTCGGCGTGACGCTCAGGCGCTGGCCGAACTGCCTGACGGCCTTGCCGTGGTCGTCGAGGACGGCGCCGATCAGGTCGAAGTCGGCGCGCTTCTGCTGCTCGACCTGTTGGAAGGTGAGCGCCTCGCGGTCGAGCTCGACCGAGACGGTGAGCACGCCCCCCTCGCCCTCGGCGCCGTGGACGTAGCCGACGGCCAGGGAGGTCGGCAGCGCCGCGCGCGGGAGCGGCGAGTGGAGCGCGGACATCAGGTCGCGTTCGGCCGCGGAGGGCTGCGGCCCCGCGGGCGCGGCGTCCGCCTTCTTGTCGCCCTTCTTCTTCTTCTCGGCGCGCTCGGCCTCGGGCGGCGAGTCGCCGTTGTAGAAGCCGCGCCGGACGAGCACGCGCAGGTCGGGCCGCCCGCGCACGGCGGCCTCGATGCGCTGGTACTTCGGCGAGCCGGCCGCCGCCGCCTCGGGCCGCCAGGCCAGGAGGTAGTAGAGCGAAGTCTCCTTGAGCGCGCCCGAGACGACGCGCCCGAGCGCGTTCGTGTTGACGAGCGCGCGCCCGCCCGTGTCGGCGGCGAGCGTGAAGAGCGGCGCCTGCATCGCCGAGACCTCGCCCGTGTTGGCGCGCGCGAGGCGCCCCGAAGGGTCGAAGGTGCCCGGCTCCGAGGCGTCGGGCTGGCCCGCGCGCAGGCCCTGCGCGTCGAGCGAGTAGATGACGACGCCCGCGCGCGCCGCCGCGTCCGAGATCGTCCGCATCCGGTCGCGCAGGCCCGAGTCGTTGTCGTCAACGAGGAACCCGTCCGAGACGAAGAAGAGCACCTTGCGGCCGGGCAGCGGGCCGAAGCCGCGCACGACCGAGGCGAGCGTGTGCAGCGTGTTCATCGCGACGGCGTTCGACTGCTGGATGATGTTGCGCGCGCGCGACTGCACCTGCGACTCGGCCATCTCGCGCTTGAGGAAAGGGTTCTCGCGCAGCAGCTGCTCGACGAAGTACTCCATCACCGAGAGGTCGTTGCGCTCGACGGCCATGGCGTGCATCTCGGTCATGACCGGCGACTGGCCGTCGCGCACCACGTAGGGGCGCGTGTTGATGCGGTTGGCGGCGGCGCGGAGCACGGCCTTGTTGTCGGTGAGCTGCTGGAGGAAGCCGACGAGCCCGCTCGCGGAGACGACGGCCGCCTCGTCGTTCTGGCCGATCTCCTCGTCGATGAAGCGCTGGATGGTCTTGCGGATGTGGAGGACGCTCGTGGGCGAGAGGTGGAGGTCGTCCACGAAGAAGACGACGGTGCGGCCGCGGTCGAGCGGGACGGCGGCGCCCCCGGCCGTCGCGGCGCCCGCGCCGCCGCGCGCCGCGGCGATCTGCGCGTCCTCGTTGACGGTGCCGGCCTCGACGCGCTCGAAGAAGGTGACCTGCTGCGGCCGGCCGTCCACGCGCAGCTCGAACTGCTCGGGCTTCAGGCCGTCCACGAACTTGCCCGAGCCGTCGAAGACCATCACGTCGGTCTGCACCAGCTCGGTGCTGATGCGCACGACATCCTCTTCGTCCTTGTCGGGCGTCGGCGCGGGCGGCGGCGGCTGCTGTGCGCGCGCGGGCGCGAGCAGGCAGAGTGCAAAGAAGAGCGCGGCGGCGAGGCGCGGTCGGTAGAGCCTTCTGGAGATCATGGTGGAGAACCCCTGTCCCGAGCCGCTCTGGGGTGACGGCGGCAGAAATATTACCACGCCTGGAGGAGAGCGGGGAGGGGAAACCGGCGCCGCGCCGTTAAAAAGTGGCCGCGAAACTTTCAACGACAAAGTCCGTATAAGCTCACGTCCTTTATCCACATTCCTGAACACAAAACGTTGAGCGAACAACAACCCACACTCAGAATCGAAGGCGTGACGAAGCGCTTCGGCGAGTTCACGGCCGTGGACTCTCTGAGCCTGACGGTGAGGGCGGGGCGCATCTTCGGCCTGCTCGGGCCGAACGGCGCGGGCAAGACCACGACCATCCGCATGATCGTCGGCATCACGCGGCCGGACGAAGGGACTCTGGAACTCTTCGGCCAGCCGGTCACGCCCGAGTTGCAGAACCGCATCGGCTACCTGCCCGAGGAGCGCGGCCTCTACAAGCGCATGCGCGTCGGCGACCAGCTCAAGTTCTTCGCCGAGCTGAAAGGCTTCTCCGGCCGCGCGGCGGACGAGGCGCTCGACCGCTGGTTCGAGAAGGTGAAGCTCTCGGACTGGAAGCGCCGGAAGGCGTCCGAGCTGTCGAAGGGCATGCAGCAGAAGGTACAGTTCATCGCCGCGGTGCTGCACGACCCGGACTTGCTCATCCTCGACGAGCCCTTCTCGGGGCTCGACCCCGTCAACGTCGAGCTGCTGAAAGACCTCGTGCTCGAGCTGAAAGAGGCGGGCAAGACCATCATCTTCTCGACGCACCAGATGGAGGTGGCCGAGCGCGTCTGCGACGACATCTGCCTCGTCAACCGCTCGCGCAAGGTGCTCTCGGGCAGCATCCGCGAGGTCAAGAGCGGCTTCGGCCGCAACGCGGTCGCGCTCCGCTTCGAGGGCGACGACGGCGTGCTCGAAGACACGCGGCTGGTCGCCTCGGTCGAGCGCCACAGCGACGACCTTGAGGCGCTGCTCGCGCCGGGCGCCGACGCGCAGGAGCTGCTCGGCCGCCTGCTCGCCGCGGGCGCGCGCGTCTCGCGCTTCGAGCTGGTCGAGCCTTCGCTGCACGACATCTTTATTGAGAAAGTGGGTGGCGAATGACAAAGTTCCGCGCGGTCGTCAAACGCGAGTACGTCCAGCGGGTGCGCAGCCGCATGTTCGTCATCGTGACGGTGGGCGCGCCGCTCATGTTCGCGCTCTTCACGGTCGTCCCCATCCTCATCGCCAACATCAAGACGGGCGGCCCCACGCGCGTCGCCGTCGTGGACGAGTCGGGCCGCATGTTCGCGCGCGTCCGCGACTCGCTCAAGAGCGCGCAGCCCGCCCGCGACGATGACGACGACGAAGCGCCCGCGGCGGCGCAGGGCGCGATGAACCAGAACACGCGCGCGCGGATGGAGCAGGCGGCGAAGGCCGCGGCGCAGAGCTTCGAGGTCGAGGAAGTCCCGGCGGGAGGCGGCACGCCCGAAGAGGTCAGGGCGCGGCTCGACGGGCGCGTCGGGCGCGACGAGCTGAACGGCTACCTCGTCCTCCCGCGCGACGTGCTCTCGGGCGGCGAGGTGCAGTTCTACACGCGCAACGTGGGCGACGTGTTCACGCGCGGGCAGGTGCGGGGCGCGGTCGTGCGCGCCGTGCGCGACGCGCGGCTCGACGAGCGCGGGGTCAACGCCGAGGTGATGCGCGCGGTCAACCAGCCCGTCCGCATGAAGACCGCGAAGGCGGGCGGCGGCGGCGAGACCGACCGCGGGCAGGGCTTCTTCCTCGTCTTCGGCGCGGGCTTCGTCATCTACCTCACGATCCTCATGTACGGCCAGGTCGTCCTCGGCGCCGTCATCGAGGAGAAGGAGACGCGCATCGCGGAGATACTCTTCTCCTCCATCCGCCCGTTCACGCTGATGACGGGCAAGCTGGTCGGCGTCTCGCTCGTGGCCCTGACGCAGTTCGCCATCTGGGGCCTGGCCTTGGTCGGCCTCGGCGCGTACTTCGCCGGGCGCGGCGCGTCTGTCGCCATCCCGCAGGTCTCCCTCGGCGTCTACGCCTGCGTCGTGCTCTTCTTCCTGATGGGCTACTTCATCTACGCGACGCTCTACGCGCTGGTCGGGTCGATGGTGACGACCTCGCAGGAGGGCGGGCAGCTCGGGATGCCGATCATCCTGCTGCTCGTCGTCGGCTTCTACCTCGCGTTCCCCGTCATCCGCAGCCCGAACTCCTCGTTCGCCGTCTGGGTCTCGCTCGTGCCCTTCTTCGCGCCCATCACGATGCTCATCCGCATCGTCTCGCAGGAGCCGCCCGCCTGGCAGATCGCGCTCTCGCTCGGGCTCGGCTTCGCGACCGTGGCGGCGATGCTCTGGCTCGCCGGGCGCGTCTACCGCGTCGGCATGCTCATGTACGGCAAGCGCGCCACCATCCCCGAAGTGTTGAAGTGGATGCGACAGCCCTGAAGAACAATGCCGATTGAGATAGAGAAGAAGTACCGCCTCACGCCCGAGCGGTTGGAGCCCCTGCGCCGAAGGTTGAAGGAGGCCGGCGCGGAGGGGCGGGGAATTCCAGAGTTCGAGGAGAACATCATCTACACGGGGCCGGGGCTCGACCCCGCGCGGCGCGTGCTGCGCTTGAGGCGCAAGGGCGGGCGCGCGGTCTTCACCTTTAAAGAACGCGACCTGTCGGGCTCGCCCGTCAAGCGGCAGCGCGAGGAGGAGACGGAGGTGTCGGACGCCGCCGCGCTGGCGTCGATCCTGGAAGCGCTCGGCTACCGGCCCGCGCTCGTCTACGAGAAGCGGCGCGAGACGTGGCGCGTCGCGGGCGCGGAGGTCGTCTTGGACGAGCTGCCCTTCGGACTCTTCGCCGAGATAGAGGGCGCGGAGGAGCGCATCCTGGAGGTCGAAAAGCTCCTCGGGCTCGACGGCGCGGAGGCCGAGCACGCGCCCTACCCGGAACTGACCCTGCGCCACGGGACGAAGCGCGGCGACGTGTTCGAGTCGAGGTTCTGAGCGGCGCCCGCCGGCGCCGGAACATTTCCGTTGACATCCGAAGCCGCGGGGAATATTGTCTGGCGTCTTTCGGCGCCCGCGTGCGCCGTCCCTCCCGCACGACTCCAGGAGATCAGCCCCTTATGAGATTCGACCCCGACACCTTCTTCGCGCGCTACCGCCTCGCGTTCGGCCCGCTCGGCCAGTACCAGGTCAACGGCCTCTCGAGCATGCTCGCCGCGGCCGAGGCCGATTCCTCCTTCACGAGCGTGCGGCAGCTCGGCTACGCCTTCACCACCGTCCAGCGCGAGACCAACGTCGGGGGCGTCGTCAACGGCCGTTACGTCCCGCTGACCTACAACCCGATTACGGAGCTGGGCAGCTACCAGTACATCATGAGCCACTACCAGGGGCGGCTCGACCTCGGCAACACGCAGCCCGGCGACGGCTGGAAGTTCCGCGGCCGCGGCTACGTGCAGATCACCGGGCGGAACAACTACGCCAAGTTCGGCCGTCTGCTCGGCGTCGATCTCCTGGACGACCCAGACCTCGCGCTCAAGCCCGAAGTCGCGTGGGCCATCCTCTCGCTCGGCATGCTCAAGGGGCTCTTCACGGGCAAGAAGCTCTCCGACTACATCCCGCTCGACGACCGGCTCCCGGCCGACTACTACGACGCGCGCCGCATCATCAACCCCGGCGAGCTGATCGTGCGCCCCGAAGTCGTCCGGCAGATGGCGCAGGACGCCGTCAGGTGGGAGGCAATCCTGCGCGCCGCCCTGCTCCCAGACTCCTTGACCGAAGCGGCTCCGCACCCGACCGTCATCGGCGCGACGCCCGACCTTCCAGTCGAACACAACGCACGACCGGCGGAAGCTCCGACGCCCGCGGTTACGGCTCCTGCGGTCACGGCTCCCGCAGGCGTCTCGACCGCCCCGGCCGTCGCGCCTGCCGCCCCGAGCAACGGCGGCGCGGCCCCTGCGAACGGAGGCCAGCCCGCCGTCACTCACACCACGCCCGCGCCGACCGTCCAGCCGTTGCCTTCCGGCACGGCGGCGAACTCTCCCACGCCGGCGCCGGCCACGAAGCAGGACTCCGCGGCGGTCGTCGGGAGCGGCGCCGAGGACGGCGTGACCCAACCGGCGCCGATGCGGCAGACAGACTTCCTGCAAGCTTCCGTCGGCGAGGCGAAGCGCCTCTACGCCTTCGTCGTCGGCCTCGTCGCCACGGGCGCGGGCGGGGTCTTCGGCTTCGTCAAGAGTAACCCCTGGGTCATCATCGCCCTCATCGTCGGCGTGGTCGTCCTCGTCATCTTCTACATACACGTCCAGCGCGACCTCGACAAAGAGCGCATGCGCTTCGCCGCCGACCCGCACAGCGAGAACGTCCGTTAGGGTGTCAACGATTTTGATTGGATAGGCGGGAAGGGCTTCAGGGGAGCTGCACCGGGCGCTCTCCCGCGCGCGGTCTCGTGTCGCGGGCCGGCAGGAGGTCGGAGAAGTCGTAGACGATGCCGCCGTCGTCCTCCACCTGCACGTTCGCCGCGCCCTGCAAAGCCATCCGCTCCAGGGCGGCGCGGCTCTCCTCGATGCTGGCGCGGCAGTGGAGCGCGACCATCCCCACGGTCAGGCGGCAGCCCTTCGCGTCCGCGAGCTGAAGGATTCTATTTTCGAGATCGAAGTTCGGCCGCGCGGGCGCGCTGCGCATGAACTTCCACGCCGCGAAGAGGCCGCCCGCGGCCAGCCCGCCGAAGAGGACGATGATCCCGACGAGCACGCCCGTCTCCTTCGGGTCGCGCTTGACGACGAGGTCGCCGACGGCCGCGACGACGAAGAAGAGGCTGAGCAGGGCGACGCCAATGCCGACGATGCCGCACCCGTAGCGGAAAACGCCGGGCGCCGAACCTGCGGGCTTCTGTACTTGGTTGGGGGTCATTTAAAGCTTGCCGGGGGCGCGGAGTTCGACGAACGAGCGGCGAGTATAGTTGGCGGTTGGCCGGCTTTCAAGCCGGACACAGGTTGTGATGTTTGTCTTGATGAGGAGGGCACGCAGCTAGGGTTGGATTTCCAACTCCACCGGCCGCCTCCCGTGTACCACGGCAGCAATCGTCACGGTCTCGCCTTCCACACGGTAGATGATGCGGTAACTATAAGCGAACACCTCACGGATATTCTCGTCCCCGAACTCCGGCACTACGCGCCCCGACATCGGGAAGGTGTCCAGCCTCCGCGTGCTCGCCACGATCTTCTGCGCCACCGACTTCGCGTAGGCGACTGAGTCCTCAGCGATGTGGGTGGCAATCGCCCGGACGTCTTCGACGGCACGCGGTGACCAGACTACTTCAGCCATTCGCCCAGCCGCTCCTCGGCCTCTTCCTGGGTGACGGCGCCCTGCTGGTCAGCAGCATCCAGTCCATGCCGCACTTTCTCGATCACATACAGGTGGTACTGGATGTCCTCAATCGAGCAGCTATCCGGCAGCTTGTGCAACAACGATTCAACTTCTTCTTTAGCTGTGCTCATAAACTCTCCGGCTTCAATAATCCTGGTTAGGCGGGGCTTCTACGCTGCGACTTCGACGTAGGCTGAATAACTGCTCGGCTCCGGGATTTCATAACCCTCCTCCCGCAGCCCTTCCAGATGAAATTCAATCGTCTCCTGGATATTCCGCTCGACTTCCTCTCTGGTCTTGCCCCTCGAGCCACAGCCCGGCACGTCGGGGGAGTACGCGGAGTACCCGGTCTCGGTCTCATCCACGATGATAAGGTATTTCTTCATGATTGCTGAATGAAGACAGTCATCGACGGGAAAATCTAATGAGTGTTGTTCTCTTTTTCCCGCGCCCGGCAACTTCAACAGTTTCATGACGGAGATTGTTTTCCTTTGCCCAAGCGTTCAACTGAGCTTCGGGGCTAGGTTTTGAGGGTTCACGGCGAAAGACTGTATTTAACAGAATTAGCCAGTCAATTTCAAAAGAGCCATGTTTTGCCACGCCCTGAATAATGTCATCGAAGATAGAATCAAAACCGCTTGGCATTTCGTACACCTCCACTTTGAAGTAAGAGATTAGCGCCTAACTGCTATTGCATCAAAATAATCGGCCGCGCCCTTTGATGAGCGCGGCCGATTATCAAGCAGGGAAGACGGTGGCTGATTACATGCCCATGCCGCCGCCCATGCCGCCGGGCATGGCGGGGGCCTTGTCGTCCTCGGGCAGCTCGGAGATGAGCGCCTCGGTCGTCAGCATGAGGCCCGCAATCGAGGCCGCGTTCTGGAGCGCCGAGCGGGTCACCTTGGCCGGGTCGATGACGCCCGCCTCGACGAGGTCTTCGAAGGTCTCGGTGGCCGCGTTGTAGCCGTAGGACTCCTTCTTGGACTCGCGCACCTTCTCGACGATGACCGCGCCCTCCTTGCCGGCGTTCGAGACGATCTGGCGGAGCGGCTCTTCGAGCGCGCGGCGGACGATGGTCACGCCGATCTGCTCGTCGGCGTCGCCCTCGCCCTCCTCGTTCGCGCGGTACTTGTCGAGCGCCTTCGCCGCGCGCACCAGCGCGACGCCGCCGCCCGGGACGATGCCCTCCTCGACGGCCGCGCGCGTGGCGTGCATCGCGTCCTCGACGCGCGCCTTCTTCTCCTTCAGCTCGGTCTCGGTCGCCGCGCCGACGCGGATGACCGCGACGCCGCCGACCAGCTTCGCCAGACGCTCCTGCAACTTCTCGCGGTCGTAGTCCGACGTGGTGTCCTCGGCCTGCGCGCGGATGGTCTTGACGCGCGCCTGCACGTCGGCGTCCTTGCCACCGCCATCGACAATCGTGGTGTTGTCCTTGTCGATGGTGATCTTCTTGGCGCGGCCGAGGTCTTCGAGCTTGACGTTCTCGAGCTTGATGCCGAGGTCTTCCGAGATGACCTTGCCGCCCGTCAGGATGGCGATGTCTTCGAGCATCGCCTTGCGGCGGTCGCCGAAGCCGGGCGCCTTGACGGCCGCGACGTTGAGCGTGCCGCGCAGCTTGTTGACGACGAGCGTGGCGAGCGCCTCGCCCTCGACGTCTTCGGCGATGATGATGAGCGGCTTGCCGAGCTTGGCGATCTGCTCGAGCAGCGGGAGCAAATCCTTCATCGACGAAATCTTCTTCTCGTTGATGAGGATGAGCGGGTTGTCGAGAACGCACTCCATCCGCTCGGGGTCGGTGACGAAGTAGGGCGAGAGGTAGCCGCGGTCGAACTGCATGCCGTCCACCACGTCCAGCTCCGTGTCCATCGTGCGCGACTCTTCGACGGTGATGACGCCGTCGCGGCCGACCGTCTCCATCGCCTTGGCGATCATCTCGCCGATGGTGCGGTCGCCGTTGGCCGAGATGGTGCCGACCTGCGCGATGGCGTCGCCCTTGACGGGCTTCGACAGCCGCTTGATCTCTTCGGTGGCGCGCTCGACGGCCTTGTCGATGCCGCGCTTGAGGGCCATCGGGTTCGCGCCCGCGGCGACGGTCTTGACGCCCTCGCGGAAGATGGCCTGCGCGAGCACGGTCGCGGTGGTGGTGCCGTCACCGGCCACGTCCGAGGTCTTCGAGGCGACCTCGCGCACCATCTGCGCGCCCATGTTCTCCAGGCTGTCCTTCAGCTCGATCTCCTTGGCGACGGTGACGCCGTCCTTGGTGATGGTCGGGCTGCCGAACTTCTTGTCGAGGACGACGTTGCGCCCCTTGGGGCCGAGCGTGATCTTGACCGCGTCGGCGAGCTGGTTGACGCCGCGCAGGATCGCCGCGCGCGACTCCTCACCGTGAATTACTTGCTTAGCCATAAGAGTCTCTTCTCCTTCGATATCACGACTGCAAAGATGCCTGACACTGAAAAGGCGGCCGAGTCTCGCAGACTACTTGCCGCCCTTCTTGCCGCCCGAGGCCGCGCCGGCCCGCTCGATGACGCCGAGGATTTCGTCCTCGCGCATGATGAGGTACTCCTCGCCGTCGAGCTTGATCTCGGAGCCCGAGTACTTGCCGAAGAGCACGCGATCGCCCTCTTTGACGTCGAGCCCGATGCGAGTGCCGTCGTCCTTGCGCTTGCCCTCGCCGACGGCGATGACCTCGCCCTCCTGCGGCTTCTCCTTGGCGGTGTCGGGGATGATGATCCCGCCGCGCACCTGCTCGCCCTCTTCAATGCGCTTGACGATCACGCGGTCGTGCAGTGGTTTGATGTTGGTAGCCATAACGCTCCTTTCCGGTTTCTTTGTGGATGAGTGGTCTGGTTTGATGGCCTTCCGGCTGCTAACCAAAAACGTCTGGATTTGCTAGGAAAATCGCAAATGTTTAGCACTCCGTTTGAAGGACTGCTAAAAATATAGGGACTTCCGATTTTTTTGTCAACCCGGAGCTTTCGGGGCGGGAGTTGTGCGGAGAATTTAGAAGGGCGCTCGCGGAATTTTAAGGGCCGCGCGAAAAAATGCCGCGTACCGGAATCGTCTCTACGGGCGTCGCGGTCGGTTTTGCATAGATGCGAGTTATCCCTACAGGCTCACGGATGAACTCGACAAGCGGATAAGTGATCTCTACAAGCGTGCGAGTCGATTTTGCATAAGTGCAAGTTATCTCTACAGACGCATATATAAACTCTACACACGGAAATGCAGACTCCACACGCGTTTCAATGAACTCTACAGGCGGAAACGTCTTCTCTGCACGCGGAAACGCCTTCTCTACAGGCGCAGACGTATTCTCGACAGGAGCGGCGGTCATGTCGGAGGCTTGAACTGCTTTCCAATCCGGGCCGGGCGCAATTAGAACCGGCCGGCAACGGCGCTGTAATGAAACCCCAACAACCTCCGCACTTCTTCGGGTTTATCTTCGACACACGGCGAGGTAGCCATAAAGCAGACGCTTCTTCGATGCCCGCGCTGTCCCTAACGGAAGAAGTCGGAAAGAGCCGCCCGCCTTTCTGCCAGCCATCTTATCCGTATAGCAGAGCAAGAGTTTTTGGGAGACCACTCCGAGAGGTAGTCCCCGATGCATATCCCCCTTCCACGAGGGCCTGCGGATGGCGGTACGGGCATCTCCGCCGAACGGGCGCTGCTGCGTGCGGCCGCCGAGTTAGGGCGCGACGAGCAGCCGCGCCTCTACCGTCACGTCTACTCGCACGGCCACGCCACGGCGATGCTCGCGCGCTCCTTCGCCGCCGACATCGGCGCCGACTCGGACGCCCACACGCTCGACGAGATAGAACTCGGCGCGCACCTGCACGACTTCGGCAAATACCTCATCGCAGAGTCCATCCTGCTCAAGCGGGGGCCGCTCACGAGCGACGAGAGGCACGCAGTATCCTTCCACCCGATCTATGGCGCTCACGTCCTGCGCGGACTGCCCGCGGTCACACAGGCGGTGAGGCGAATCGTACTCCACCACCACGAGGGCTGGGACGGGAGCGGTTATCCGGAAGGGATGAAGGGCACGCACATTCCGCTCGAGGCGCGCATCGTCGCCGTGGTGGACGTGTACACTTCGCTGCGCGCGAGGCGTGCTTACAAGCCCGCCCTCAGCAGGCCGGAGGCGGCGGCTGAGATGATTGCGATGGCCGGCCGCGAACTCGACCCAAACTTGACCGAAGACTTTCTCAGGTTCGTGGGGGCGCTCTAGCGCTTGCGGCGGGAGGTCGTTTTCCGCGGGCGGTGGTTGTTGGAGGCGGCGGCGCGTTCCTGCGCGTGATAGCCGGCGACGCGCTTGGAGAGAGTGTTGCGGTGGATGCCGAGCGTGGCGGCCGTGCGCGAGAGGTGCTCCTTGTGGCGGGCGAGCGCCTTCTGGATGTAGAGTTTCTCGAACTCTTCCAGGGCCTCGTCGAGCATGATCTGGCCGTCGAGCATCTCGTCAATCAGGGCTTCGAGCCGGGCGCGCATGGGCATTGGGGGTTTCGCTCCGTCCGTTCAAAACAAGGTCATTCGAATAAACTCTTAATGGGCGCGTGGTTCTCAGGCGAAGAGGTGCTTGTACTCTTTGAAGAAGCGCGCCCTCAACTCGTCCGAGGTGCAGAACGCGAGCAGGCGCGCGCCCTCCGCGAGCGCGGGGCCGGTGCGCGCGCGTGCGACCGCCTCGATCTTGACGGGGAAGGCCGTCAGCGCCAGGTAGACGACCGAGCAGACGGCCACGCCGCGCACGAGCCCGAAGCCCGCGCCGAGCGCGCGGTCGAACCACTGGAGCTTCGCGCGCTTGAGTCCGGCCCGCGCGGACTCGCCGAGGATAAGCCCCGCGAGGAGCACGACGCCCACCATCAGGAGGAAGCCCGCCGCGTAACCGCCCTCGACAGATTCGACGACGCCAAGTCCGCGCAGGAACGCGCCGGCCTGCGCGTACGTGTGCGACGCGACTAAGAAGCCGACCGCCAGCCCGACGCTCGCGATCAGGGCACGCACGAACCCGCGCAGAGCGCCCGCCGCCACGGACGCCCCGACGATTGCGAGCACGAACAGGTCGAAGAGAGTCATGAATCAGTAGGCAGTAGGCAGATGGCAGTAGGCAGCCGCTCCGCGTTAAAAGAGTTGAAGGGTTAATTCAGAGTTCTCAGCGTTAGGGATTTGAACTGCCTACTGCCATCTGCCTACTACCTACTGTGTCAGCGCTTTTCCCGTCAGCAATCTGTACGCTTCGAGGTAGCGGTCGGTGGTGGCGGCGGCCACGTCCGGGGGGAGCGGCGGCGCGGGCGGCCGCTTGTCCCAGTCGAGCGTTTCGAGGTAGTCGCGCACGAACTGTTTGTCGAAGGAGGGCTGCGAGTGGCCGGGCTCGTAGGCCGCCGCGGGCCAGAAGCGCGAGGAGTCTGGCGTCAGCGCCTCGTCGATGAGAATGATGCGGCCCGACTCGTCGCGCCCGAACTCGAACTTGGTGTCGGCGATGATGATGCCGCGGTCTCGCGCGTAAACTTCGGCGTCGTGGTAGAGCGCGAGCGCGATGTTGCGCAGGTGCTCGGTCGCCTCACCGCCTACGATGTCACGCATGCGCCCCTCGCTGATGTTCTCGTCGTGGCCCGACTCGGCCTTGGTCGCGGGCGTGAAGAGCGGCGCGGGGAGTTTCGCGGACTCCTGCAAACCTTCCGGCAGCCTGTGGCCGCAGACCTCGCCGGTCGCGAGGTAGTCCTTCCAGCCCGAGCCGGCCAGGTAGCCGCGCACGACGCACTCGACGGGGAAGACCTCGGTGCGGCGCACGAGCATCGAGCGCCCGCGGAGGATGTCGGCCGAGGCGCGGACGGCCTCGGGCATCGCGCTCACGTCCGTCGTGACGAGGTGGTGCGGCGTGATGTGCGCGAGGCGCGCGAACCAGAAGGCGGAGAGCGCGGTCAAGACCTCGCCCTTCCGCTCGATCTGCGTCGGGAGCACGCAGTCGAAGGCCGAGATGCGGTCGGTGGCGACGACGAGGAGGTGCGCGTCGTCCACCTCGTACACATCGCGCACCTTGCCGCGCCGCGCGAGCCGAAGGCCGTGGAGGGAAGTCTCCGCGACTGTGGGAGTGCCACTCATAGGCGTGAACCGTGAACCGTAAACCGTGACAAGTTGAATACAGGCTTGTGCGTGTCCGCGCGGGTCTGTACGAAGGGGCGCCCACGGCGCGCCGGGATTGTGCTCGCCCGTCCCGATTCTTGTCAAGAGTTGCGTAAGCCGTGAACCGTAAACCGTGACGAGAGTAAAGCCTGTGCTTATCTCGTCACGGTTTACGGCTCACGGTTTACGCGCGAAGCGCTTCGCGCAGGCGACGAATCTGCGCGGCGTGGTTGTGGGCGTGGTCGGCGTAGATGCGGAGCCAGTCTTCGGCGGTGTAGCGGCCGGACTCTGTGTGCGTGCCGGCGCGCGACCAGTCGGCGTCGGTCATGCGGTCGAGGAGCTGGCCGGTGGTGGCGCGGGCGCCGCGCAGGGCGTCGAGCGCGGGCTCGATGGGGCGCTCGTTGTAGCCGAGGCTCGCGGCGTAGTGCTCCTGGTCGTAGCCCTGTATCTGCGGCTCGTCCTCGGTCAGGAGTTTTCTCAGGCGGATGGCGCTGTTCATCTCGCTGTCGGCGAGGTGCTGGACGACCTCGCGCGCGCTCCACTTGCCGGGGATGGGGTGGGCCGAGAGCGTCTCCTCGTCAAAGCCTTCGAGGCTGTCTGCGACCTCTCCGTAGCCGGCCTTGTACTGCTCTATGAGCGCTTGTCTCTCTTCGTTCGTCATAAAGCTCCTTCGGGTTCGGGGGAAATAAAAGTCAGTAGGCAGTAGGCAGACGGCAGTAGGCAGCCGCTCCGCGTGACGGACGTTGAATGATCAACCCGGAAGTTTCGACAGCGGCGCTTTCAACTGCCGACTGCCATCTGCCTACTGTAAATATCACACACTCGACGCCTTTGAAAGAGCGAGGGCTGAGGGCCGGCCTGTGTTTCCTCCCGGACAGTGCCGTCGGCCCAAGATTATTTATTGCTTGAGTTTAGTCGGCCGGTTCGCTATAGTTCTTGGTGTCCCGGGGCGTGCGCCCGCAGTGGCACGTCTCTTAACCGTTCCGCGATGACTCAAAAATCTGCCGCCGCCAATCCCGACGTGAAGGACACTGGTGAAGAGAAGATCGAGGTGGGCGAGCGCAAGCTCAAGCTCCTCATCATCGAAGACGACGAGAAGATTCTCGAAGCCATCACCGAGTATTTTTCGCGCACTGGCTACACGGTGCAGACCGCGGAAGACGGACTCTCCGGCGTCCAGGCGGCCTTGAACGACCGCCCCGACGCCATCGTCCTCGACCTCATGCTTCCCAAAATGGACGGGCTGGCCGTCTGCCGCGAGCTGCGGGAGAAGGCCGCGTACATCCCGATCCTGATGCTGACGGCCAAGGACGACGTGGTTGACAAGGTGCTCGGCCTTGAGATGGGGGCGGACGATTACATCACCAAGCCCTTCTCGCTGCGCGAGCTGGAAGCCCGCATCAAGAGCGTGATGCGCCGCGTCCGCGCGGCCTCGCGCTCCGAGACGAGCGAGGACGCCCCGATTCTCAGGGGCCGCCTCCGCATCGACCCGGCCAAGCGCGAGGTGACGGTCGGCGACCGGCAGGTCGAACTCACGCCCAAAGAGTTCGAGCTGCTTCGGCTCTTCGCCTCGAACCCCGGCCGCGTCTTCCCGCGGAAGTACCTCCTGGAGAAGATTTGGGACTACTCCTACGAGGGCTACGACCGCACCATCGACTCGCACATCAACCGCCTGCGAGCCAAGATCGAGGACAACCCCGAGAACCCGCAGATGGTTCTGACCGTCTGGGGCATCGGCTACAAGTTCAGCGACGAACAGCGCTGAAGGGTTCCACTCCTGAGGAGACCGCCAGAGTCTCCCACGTCGAGGGCGACGAGCACACGGCCCCGCTCGCGACCCTTCCTAATCCCGAAAGACTGCTAAACGGTCTCACCCTCCGGCGGGCGCGCACGCGCCCGGAAGTAAAGCCATGAACAAGGAATCGAACGGACACGACTTTGCCGTGCTGCTGCAGACGTGGAGCCGCAGTGCGCTCGGCTCGCGCTGCGTGCGCCTGGGTCTCGTCGCGGCGGCGGGCGTTTCGCTCGCGCTGAGCGGGCCGGAGCAGCCGCGCGCTCAGCAGCGCTACCACGAGCCGGCCGTCACCGTCACCGGCGTCTCCTCCTCGGGCAACGTCGTCTCCATCTCGGCGGACGGCTCGCTCAACCGCGCGCAGACCTGGCAGGACGCCGAAGGCTTCCACGTCGTGCTCGTCAACGGGCAGGCGGCGGGCTCGACGCGCGGCGTGAGGGTGCAGCGCGTCGGCAACTCTCTGGAGCTGGTCGTGCCGGTCAAGCGGGGCGCGAACGTGACCGTCCAGCCGCACGGCAACCGCCTCGACCTCGTCCTGACGGGCGGCGGCGCGCTCAACGTCGAGAACTTCCCCGTCGAGCAGGCGCAGCCGGAGCGTCCGCAGAGTCGCACGCAGCCCGCGCCGCGTGAGGCGGCGGAGGGCGGGGCCTTCGAACGCGCGCCGCAGCCGCGGGCCGAGTCGAAGCGCCGCGGCGCGGCGGAGGCCCTGTTGTCTGAGCCGGCGCGTCCTGCGCTGGTTCTGTCCGCCGTCACCCCGCCGCCGGCGCAGACGCAGGCGGCGCCGGCCGCCGCTCAACCGAACGCACAACCCGAGACGGTCAGCTCCATCGGCCCCGCGCCGCAGGAGCCGAACCCGCAGACGGTCGCGCAGCCGGCGGAGGTTAAGGTCGAGACGGAGGGAGGCGAAGGCTTGATGTCATACCTCCTTTCGCTGCCTTCGCTGCTCGCGGTGGTCGGCATCGGCCTCGCGGGTTCGGTCGGCATGTTCGTCAGGCGCAGGCGCTCGGGCGAAGAAGAGGGCGACGAAGGACGCCGGGGCGAAACGAAGAAGAAGAAGGCGCCCGCCGCGGAGAAGTCGAACAAGACTGAGAAGGCCGAGAAGGCGCAGAAGTCTTTCGAGCATTTCAAGGGCGACCGCCGCAAGACGGACGTCACAGTCCCCTTCGAGCGGCGCAAGGCCGGCCGCGGCGCGGAGGACGAGGCGACGCGGCGCGGCCGCGAGTTGGGAGCCGAAGCCGCCGCCGGCCAGGAGCGCCCCGCCGAGTTGAAGCCGCACGCGTCGGAGCCGTCGGTCGTCCACGGCTCTTACCGCATCGACCAGGAGGTCGCGAGCCTCGTCGCGGGCGGCCCGCACAGCATCGAAGTCCTCGCCTCGCGCGCTTCGGACGACCGCCGCGCGGTCGAGACTTCGCTCCTCAAAGCGCTGCGCGCGCAGGAGACCGACGAGGACGGCCAGCGCCGCGCGCGCATCGCGCTCGAAGACTACGGCTTCGTCGCGCGCGCCTGCGCCTCGCTCCTGCTCGGCGGCGAGACCTTCGAGCGCGTGAGCGCCGCGCGCGCCCTCGGCGACATGAAGTCAGCCCAGGCGCTCCCGTTCCTGACCGAAGCGCTCTACGACCACGACCCGCTCGTCCGCACCGAGTGCGTGCAGAGCCTCGGCGCCCTCGGCCTGCCCACGGCCATCGGCGCACTACTCGACGTGGCGCGCCGCCACCAGGACATCCCGGCGAACATCCTCGGCCCGGCGCTCACGGCCTGCTCGGTCGAGTCGCTCGAACTCGAACGCCACGCGCCCGCCTTCGCGCGCGGGCGGGCCGATTCCCGAGAGTCAACCTCGGACTTCAACACGCGCGCCCTCGTCCCCGCGACGGACTACGAGGACTTGCCCGAGTCCTGCGAAGACGAGGCGCTCGCCGTCGCGCTCGTGCGCGTCGAGAGCACGGACGCGGAGTCACGCGCCACCGCCGCGCAGCAGCTCGCGCAGTTCCAGGTGCGCCGGGCGGTCGCGGCCCTCGCGCGCGCCGCGCGCCACGACGCCGAGGGCACCGTCCGCTCGGCCGCCGTCAACAGCCTCGGACTCATCAACCACGAGTCCGTCTTCGCGCACGTCATCATGGCGCTCGCCGACGAGGCGCGCGAAGTCCGCGCCGCCGCCGCGCGCGCACTCTCGCGTCTGAGCTTCGAGCGCGCCGAGGCCTACGTCCGCGTCGCCGAGACGGCCGACCCGCGCACGCTCGGCGACGTGGCGCACGCGTGCGTCAAGGCCGGCCTCGCCACGCAGGCCGTCGGTCGCCTGACGAGCGAGGACAGGCGGCAGGCTTACGAGGCGTTCTCGCTGCTCTCGCTCTGCGCATCGGGCGGCGAACCGGGGCCGCTGCTCGACGCCATCGGCTCGCACCGCGACGACGAGGCGAGCCTGACCTGCGTGCAACTGCTCGGCGACTCGCTGACGGCGGAGGTCGTCGAGCGGCTGCGGCGTCTGGCGGACGAGGGCGGGATGCCCGAGAGGGTGCGCCGCTCCATCCTCGAAACGGTCGAGCGCGCGCAGCGCGCGCAGACGCTGGTGGTCGCGTGAGGCGGCGCGAAGATTTGTTTTGATGACAAGCCGGCCGCGCTATTGCATAATGTCGCCGCCCGCAACCCTGTTCCTGGGACCCAAGCGATGCCCCTGAAGTCCAGCTCACAGATGCACAGCCAAATGCGTACGAAACTGCTCGTCGTCCTCGTCGCGGCGCTGGCGCTCACCGCCCTCCTCTCGGCCGGCGGCGCGAGCGCGCAACGTCAGGGGAACGACAACGCTTCGGGCGGCAACAAGTCGAAGCGCGTCGTCGGCGTCCGCAGCAGCGACAGCGGCAGCGGCTCGCGCGTGACCATCACGGCCGACGACACGCTCAAGGACTACTCCGCCTACCGCAGCGGCGACCGCTTCTACGTCGTGCTGCCGAAGGCGGCGGCCGGCGCGCGCGGGAGCGGCTCGGGGCGCGGCTACAGTGACATGCAGGTGCAGCAGCGCGGCGACTCGGTCGTGCTCTCCTACCGCGTCGCGCCCGGCGCGAAGCCGCGCGTCGAGCAGAAGTTCAACCGCCTCGACGTGGTCTTCGACGTGCCCGGCGACGCCTCGGCGCAACAGTCTGCAACGCAACAGCAGCAGCCACAGCAGCAGACTCCGCCCGCGGAGAACAGAACCGCGCAGCCGAACGAGCAGAGACAGCCCGCGAACAATCAGACCGCCGCGAACCCCGCGAGCGAGCGCCGCCAGCCCACGCCCGAAGAGACGGCGCGCGCGGCCCAAGCCTCGAACCCGGCGACCGTCAACAACGTCCCGCCCGCCGCCGCGCCGACGCAGACTCAGACGGGCACCGAGCCCGCCGCGCAGAATCCCCAGCAGGCTTCCGTCGAGCCGACGCAGGAGCCGTCCCCGGCCGCGACGCCTGCGACCGAGATCGCGCAGGCGCAGCCGCCCGCGCAGATCGCGCCCATCACCACGAGCCAGCCCGCGACGCAGACGGGCACCTCGCTCGGCGCGTACCTTCTACAGAACTGGTGGGTGCTCGTCGTCGTCGGCATGGTCGTCGTCGGCCTCGGACTCGTCTTCGCGGGGCGCCGCGCCGCCTCGACACCGCCCGCGCCGGTCGAAGGCCTGAGCGAAGGTTCGACGACGACGACGCGCGCGAAGGAGGAGACGGCCAGGGCACTCACGGACGCGACGGCCGCCGCGCAAGCTTCGACCGTGAGCAAGGCCGAACCCTTGAGCGTGTCGGATGCTTCGGCGGCGGACGTGAACCCGGTCGTGGCCGGCGCGGTCGTCGCGAAGTCGAAGAAGCAGTCAAAGAAAGAGGCGAGGCAGGAGGCCAAGCGCAAGAAGAAGGGCGCGCGCGTCGAAGAACCCGCACGCACCGAAGTCACAGCCGTCGCCGAAACCGACGTCGCCGCGCCCGTCGCTCAAGAACCTGTCGTCGAAGAGCCGGCAGTCGAAGAGCAGACGGTCGCCGCCCAGGTCGTTGAAGAGGCCGCCGCCGTCGAAGCCGTGGCCGAGCAGGACGAGGTAGCTGAGCCGGTTGTCGAAGAGACGCTCGTTCACGAAGAGCCGGCCGTCGAAACTCCTCCTGTCGAAACGGCCGCGGCCGCGGAAGAGACGTTTGTCGACGAGAGCGCCCTGGTCGAAACTCCCGCCGTCGAAGAGCCTGCGTGGGAAGAGCCGGCCGAAGTCACGCAGGCCGTCGCGACCGAAGAGGTCGCCGAAGTCGTCGCCGAGCCAGAACCCTCTGGACAGGTCGTCGCCCCCGCCGTCGAGACGGCCGAGCCGGAGCCTTTCGAAGTCGCGGAGTCGCCCGCCGAGACCGCGGCGCCGGCCTTCGTCGCTTCCGTCACTCCGGAAGTCGAGACCGAAGAGGTCGCGCCGGTCGAGGCGGAGACGCCTGCGCCTTCGGTTGAAGAAACCCACGCGCCGGTCGCGGAGATTGAGCCGGCATACGCGCCCGAGCCGGAGCGCATTCTGTCGGAGACGCAGAACCTGCTCGGGGGCGGGCAGTACGACCGCGCGGTCATCGGCTCGCGCGACGCGATGACGCGGCAGATGGTCGCCGCCGAACTGCTCGCGGCGCTCGCCGGCCGCAACGTCCAACGCCGCGAGCGCGCGGGCGCCGCCTTCGTCGAGCACGGCTACTTCGAAGAGACCGCGCGCGACCTGCGCGAAGCGGACGCGCCCGCCGAACGCTCGGCCGCGGCCCGCTCGCTCGCGATCCTCAACGACCGCAAGGCCACGCCGCTGCTCGTCGCCGCGCTCGAAGACCCCGTGATGGACGTGCGCCGCGCGGCCGTGGAAGCGCTCGGCGCGTTGCGCGACCCTTCGGCCGTCGGGCCGCTCGAAGCGCTGCTCGAACGCGAGAGGAACGAGCGCAACCGCATCCCGCCCCGCGTCATCCGCACCGCCGTCGAGTTCTGCCGCGAAGACTTCGCGCAGGCCCCCGCCGCCGCAGAGCCGCAGCCCGCCGCGCCCGCCGCCGAGACGACTGAACCCGCGCCCACCCTCGAACCCGAGGCCGCGCCCGTCGTCAAACAGAGAGACGAGGCGGCGGCGGTCGAGCTTGCCCCGGTCGAAGAGACGTTTGTCGAAACCGCGCCGGAACCCGCGGCTGAAGTCGCCGCGCCGGAGACGGCCGAAGAGACTTCGGTCTCCATCGCTCCTTTCGTCGAAGAGACGGCCGCGCCCGAGCCGTTCGTCGCGCCCGAACCCGCGGCCGAGGCGACGGGCGAACCCGCGCACGTGCCCGAACCCGTCCACGCCGAAGAGCCGTTCGAGCTGGTCTCGGAGACCGCGGTCGAGCCTTTCGTCGAACTCGAACAGCCGCTGGTCGAGACCGAGCCGGAAGCGGCCGCGACGTTCGAAGAGCCTGCCGCCGCCGTCACGGAAGAGGTCGGCATCGAGCCCGCCGCGGGCGAGTGGTTCGACTTCGACATCAGCGAGATGGGCGACGCGAGTCAGCCCGCCGCCGAAGCGACCCCCGAGCCTGCGGTCACCGAACCTGTCTTCGAGACTTCGTCAGGTGAAACGCTCGCCGACTCCGTGAGCAACGAAGTCGAAGAGGTCGAAGAACAACAGCCCGCGCCCGCCGCCGAGACTCAGCTCGAACTCGTTGCCGAACCTCAAGCCGAGCCGTTCGCCGAGTCGCACGTCGATTCGCACGCAGAGCCGGGCCGTGAGATCGAAGTCGCGGAAGAGGCCGCGGGGCCGTCGCCCTTCGTGCGCGAGCCGGAGCAGGTCGCCTACGAGCCGGCCGCGCAGCAGCCCGCGCCCGAGAAGGGACTCGCGCCCTTCGACGAGTCGTCCACGGTGCCCGCCTCCATCCAGCAGCGCATCGCGAGCACAGACCCGCGCGAGCGCGCCGCGGCCATCATCGAGCTTTCGCACGTCGACACCGACGAGGCGTTCCAGCAGATCTGCTCCGCCTTCGACGACCGCTCGCAGGACGTCCGGTCGGCCGCCGCGCGCGCACTCTACGAGCTGCGCGCCGACCGCGCCGATTCCTTCACGCGCGCCTTGCGCGAGGCCGCGCCCGAGCGCCGCCGCGAGATCGGCGCGGCCATCGCCGACTCGGGACTCGCCGGCGAGTCCATCTCGCAGCTCACGGGCGAGAGCCGCGAGCGCACCTACGAGGCGTTCTCGCTCCTCTTCCTGATGGCGAAGGCGGGCGAGGTTCAGCCCCTCCTGCGCGCCATCGAGAGCCACCCGAACAACGAGGTGCGCCTCGCCGTCGTCAAGCTGCTCGCGCTCTCCGGCCAGAAGGAAGTCCTCCCGGCCTTCCGCCGCCTCGCGGTGCGCGGCTCGCTCCCGACCGAAGTCCGCTCGGCCGTCATGGAGGCCATCTACCAGATCAGTTCGAGCCAGCCCACGCCCGCTTAGTGAATGGTAAATGGTGAATGGTAAATGGCGAGAAGACCCTCTTTGTCTTTTCGCCATTTACCATTTACCATTTACCATTCACTATGAACTTCAAGCTTCGTTCCGAATTCAAGCCGCAGGGCGACCAGCCCGCCGCCATCGACTCGCTCGTCCGGGGACTGGACGAGGGCGCGAAAGACCAGGTGCTTCTGGGCATCACGGGGTCTGGCAAGACCTTCTCGGTCGCCAGCGTGATTCAGCGCACGCAGCGCCCGACGCTCGTCATCGCGCACAACAAGACGCTCGCCGCGCAGCTCTACCAGGAGTTCAAGTCCTTCTTCCCCGAGAACTCCGTCGAGTACTTCGTCTCCTACTACGACTACTACCAGCCGGAGGCCTACGTCCCGGCCTCGGACACGTACATCGAGAAGGAGGCGACCATCAACGACGAGATCGACCGCCTGCGCCTGTCGGCCACGCGCGCGCTGTTTGAGCGGCGCGACGTAATCGTCGTTGCGAGCGTGTCGTGCATCTACGGCCTCGGCGACCCGGACGCTTATTACAACATGATCCTCTTCGTCGAGCCGGGGATGAAGCTTACGCGCGAGCAGCTTCTTCAAAGACTCGTCGAGCTTCAGTACGAGCGCTCCGACGTCGAGTTCGGCCGCGGGAGTTTCCGCGTGCGGGGGGACACGGTCGAGGTCTACCCCTCTTACCAAGACCAGGCGTATCGCATCGAGCTGTGGGGCGACGAGGTCGATTCCATCTCGACCATCGACCCGCTTTTGGGCGAAGTGCTTGAGAAGCACACTTCCAGACTTCCCATCTACCCGAAGACGCATTACGTGATGCCGAAGTCCACCGTCAAGCGCGCGATCAAGACCATCCGCGAAGAGCTCGACTGGTGGGAGCCGCAGTTGATTAAGGAAGGGAAGCTCGTCGAGGCGCAGCGCCTGCACCAGCGGACGATGTACGACCTCGAGATGTTCAAGGAGATGGGCTTCTGCCGCGGCGTCGAGAACTACTCGCGCCACCTGACGGGCAAGCCGCCGGGCTCGCCGCCGCCGACGCTGCTCGACTACCTGCCGCCGGACACCATCGTCGTCATCGACGAGTCGCACCAGACCGTCCCGCAGATCCGCGGCATGTTCAACGGCGACCAGTCGCGCAAGCGCACGCTCGTCGAGTACGGCTTCCGCCTGCCCAGCGCGATGGACAACCGCCCGCTCAACTTCGCGGAGTTCGAGTCGCGCGTCGGCCAGACCATCTACGTCTCGGCCACGCCCGGCCCGTACGAGCTGACGAAGACGGGCGGCGAGGTCGTCGAACAGATCATCCGCCCGACGGGCTTGACCGACCCGGTGGTCGAGATTCGCCCCGTCAAGGGGCAGATCGACGACCTGCTCGGCGAGTGCCGCACCCGCGCCGAACAGAACGAGCGCGTCCTCGTCACGACGCTGACGAAGAAGATGGCCGAGGACTTGACGGAGTACTTCGCGGAGGTCGGCGTCCGCGTCCGCTACCTGCACTCCGACATCGAGACGCTTGAGCGCATACGCATCCTGCGCGACCTGCGCCGCGGCGAGTTCGACGTGCTCGTCGGCATCAACCTTCTAAGAGAAGGCTTGGACTTGCCGGAAGTCTCGCTCGTCGCCATCCTCGACGCCGACAAGGAGGGCTTCCTCCGCTCCGAGTCTTCGCTCATCCAGACCATCGGCCGCGCGGCGCGCAACGCGAACGGCACGGCCATCCTCTACGCCGACAACATGACCGACTCGATGAAGCGGGCCGTCGGCGAGACCGAGCGCCGCCGACGGATTCAGGAGGAGTACAACGAAGAGCACGGCATCACGCCGCAGACCATCATCAAGCCGGTCGAGGCCACGCTCGTCACCGCCTACGAGGCCGACTACTTCAAGGTGCCGCTCGACCTCGACGCGATGGACGACTACACGGCCGCCAACATCGAGGCCACCATCGCCCGCCTCGAAGCCGAGATGCGCATCGCCGCCAAGGCCATGGAGTTCGAGCGCGCCGCCGAACTCCGCGACCGCGTCAAGTACCTCCGCGAGCGCGAGCTGACGATGACGTGAGGAGGGGTTTGGGTGCTGGTAGACCCTAAAACCCAGCACCCAAAACCCAAAACCCTTCATGACCTTCCTCGTCGAGACCGAAAGGCTCGCCCTGCGCGAGTGGACGCCCGAAGACGCCGAGGCGCTGCACGCGCTCGCGGGCGACGCGGAGGTGATGCGGTACGTCGGCGACGGCAGCACCTGGGACGTTGAGCGCGTGCGCGAGTGGATCGGGAAGCTTAACGAGAGCTACCGTACGCGCGGCTTCAGCCGCTGGGCCGTCGTCGAGAAAGAGACGGACGAGGCCGTCGGCAGTTGCGGCTTCGCGCCGCTGCCCTGGTCGGGCGAGATAGACTTCGGCTACATGTTTCGCCGCGACCGCTGGGGCAGAGGTTACGCGAGCGAGATCACGCCCGCCGCGCTCCGCTACGGCTTCGAGCGCTACGGCTTCCGAGAGGTCGTCGCCAGCATCGACCCGAAGAACGAAGCCTCGCGCCGGGTGCTGCTCAAGCTCGGCTTCGTTTACCGCCACAACGAAGTGCAGCCCGGCGAAGAGGAGGAGTCGGAGATTTACGCGATGTCTAACCCGCGCTTGAAGAGTGAGGAGTGACGACGGCGCTTTCGACAGATGCTGATTAAAGAAGAGCAGGACGAGATTCAATCCTTCCTCACCGACGCGAGCAACACCGGGGGCGGGCGCGCCGAGCGCGTGCTATTTCCCGAGAGCGCGGAGGAGGTGGCGGGCGCTTTAGCAGAAGCGTCGAGGGCAGGCACGCCCGTGACGGTGGCGGGCGCGGGCACAGGCATCGTCGGCGGGCGCGTGCCTTACGGCGGCGCGGTGCTCTCGACCGAGCGGCTGAACCGCGTGGGCGAGTTCGTGCGGGAAGAGGACGGCCGGGGATTCGCGACCGCGGGCGCGGGCGTCGTGCTCGGTGACTTCCAGCGCGAGGCGAAGGCGAGGGGGTTGCTCTACCCGCCCGACCCGACCGAGTGGAGCTGCTTCATCGGCGGGACGGTCGCGACCAACGCCTCCGGCGCGCGCACCTTCAGGTACGGCCCGACCAGGCGCTACGTCCGCGCACTTCAAGTTGCTCTGACGACCGGCGACCTTCTGGAGGTTCGTCGCGGCGAGATGTTCGCGGGCGCGGACGGCTCGGTCGAAATCCCCCTCGGCGGCGGGCGAAAGATCGAGGCGCGTCTGCCGACCTACACGATGCCCGCAACGCACAAGCACGCCGCCGGCTACTTCGCGCACCCGGACATGGACTTGATAGACCTCTTCATCGGCAGCGAGGGCACGCTCGGCGTCGTCACGGAGGCAGAGCTTGCCTTACTCCCACAACCCGAAGGCGTCCTCGCGGGCGTCGTCTTCTTCAAAACCGAAGAGCATCTGCTCGCCTTCGTGCGCGACGCGCGCGAGCGCTCGCTCGAAACGCGCGCGGAGAAGGGTGAGGGGATTGACGCGCGCGCCCTCGAATACTTCGACGGCGAGGCTCTGAAATTCCTGCGCGAGCGCTACCCGCTCGTCCCCGCCGGCGCGGCCGGCGCCGTCTTCTTCGAGCAGGAGACGACCGACCAGACCGAAGAGGCTTTGATGGGGGAGTGGCTCGGGCTGGTCGAGAAGCACGAGGCGCTCGCCGAAGAGTCCTGGTTCGGCACCAACGAGTCCGACCGCGCGGAGATGCGCGCCTTCCGCCACGCGCTCCCCGTCATGGTCAACGAGTGGCTCGCGCGCCAGGGCCAGCGCAAGGTCTCGACCGACATGGCCGTGCCCGACGACAAGTTCCCCGAGATGCTCCGCTTCTACAAGGAGACTCTGCGCGCGGGCCGTCTCGCTTACGTCATCTTCGGGCACATCGGCGACAACCACGTCCACGTCAACATCCTCCCGCGCGACGCCGCCGAAGCCGTCGCGGCGCGCGAGACCTACGGCCGCTTCGTGGAGCGCGCCGTCCGTCTGGGCGGTACCGTCTCGGCCGAGCACGGCGTCGGCAAGATCAAGCGCGAGTACCTGCGCGCGCTCTACGGCGAACGGCACCTGCGCGAGATGGCAGAACTGAAGCGCGCCTTCGACCCGGCCTGCGTCCTCGGCCGCGGCAACGTCTTCCCCGAAGAGTTCCTGCCGGCCCCCGGCGGGAACTGAAAGTTAGTCCCCACTTCTGCTGACGGTCAAACTCATGGTAGAAACATCCGTCGGCGCGCCCGTCCTGCTCTACGACGGCGTGTGCGGCTTCTGCAACAAGTCGGTGCAGTTGATACTCGACCACGACCGGAAGGGCTATATGCGCTTCGCCGCGCTCCAGAGCGACTACGGTCAGGCCGTCATCGAAAAGCATCCGGAGCTGCGAGGCGTGGACTCGGTCGTCTTCGTCGAGCAGACGCCGGGCGGCGAGCGCGTCCACGTCCGCTCCGACGCGGCGCTCAGGGTCGCGTCTTACCTCGGCGGCTTCTGGAGACTCTTCCTCGCGGCGAAGGTTCTGCCGCGGCACTTGCGCGACTACCTGTACGACCTGTTCGCGCGCAACCGCTATAAGTTCTTCGGCAAGTACGACAGTTGTATGCTGCCGCCGCCCGAGGTGCGCTCGCGCTTTCTCGACGCTTGAGGTCACAGATGTTCCGCTTCACCACGGCAGGGGAGTCGCACGGGCGCGCTCTGGTCGCGATAGTCGAGGGTCTGCCCGCGGGGTTGGAAGTCGATACGGAGGTCGTCAACCGCGAGCTGGAGCGTCGGCAGTGGGGCTACGGCCGCGGCGGGCGGATGAAGATCGAGCGTGACCGCGTCGAGTTCCTGAGCGGCGTGCGCCACGGCCGCACGCTCGGCTCGCCCGTCGCGCTGCAGATCGAGAACAAGGACTGGAAGAACTGGACGGCCGTCATGTCGTCCGAGCCCGTCGAGCCGGCCGAAGCGCCGGAAGAGAAGATGCGGCGCGTCAAGCGCCCGCGCCCCGGCCACGCAGACCTCGCGGGCGGACTCAAGTACGACGCGCGCGACCTGCGCGACATCCTCGAACGCGCCTCGGCCCGCGAGACGGCCGCGCGCGTCGCCTGCGGCGCGCTGGCGAGACAACTGCTCTCGGTCATCGGCGTCGAGATTCGCAGCCACGTCGTCCAGCTCGGCGGCATCCCCGCTTCGCCGCTCGAAGTTGACTGGGAAACAATCGGCCGCATCCCCGACGACGCGCCGCTGCGCTGCGCCGACGAGGAGGCGCAAGGCCGGATGGTCGCGCTCGTCGACGAGAAGCGGCGCGAGGGCGACACGCTCGGCGGCGTCTTCGAGGTCGTCGTGCGCGGCGTCGTCGCCGGCCTCGGCTCTCACACCTCCTGGGAGGCGAAGCTCGACGGACGGCTCGCGCGCGCGGTCATGTCCATCCACGCGGTCAAGGCCGTCTCCATCGGCGCGGGCGTCGAGGCCGCTTCGCTGCCCGGCTCGCGGGTGCACGACGAGATCGGCTACGACGCCGAGGGGCGCGTCTTCACGCGGCCGACGAACCGCGCGGGCGGCCTCGAAGGCGGCATCACCAACGGCGAGGAGCTGCGCGTGCGCGGCTTCCTCAAACCCATCTCGACGCTGCGCCGCGCGCTGCGCTCCGTGGACATCGAGACGAAGGCCGAAGAGGCGGCCGCCTTCGAGCGCTCCGACGTGACCGCCGTCCCCGCGGCCGGCGTCATCGGCGAGGCGATGGTCGCGCTCGCCCTGGCCGAGGCCGCACGCGAGAAGTTCGGCGGCGACAGCGTCGAAGAGATGCGGCGGAATTTTGAGTCGTACCGCGAGCAGATACGGGGGTATTAGTAGGCAGTGGGCAGATGGTAGCAGGCAGTTGAAAGACACTTGCCTGAACTGCCTACTGCCGTCTGCCTACTGCCTACTGATTACTCATGAGTCTCTCCGACATCGAGCAGATACTGACGCGGCTCTCGGCGGACGATGAGCTGCGTGCGCGGTTCGTCGAGAACCCTTTCGCGCTGGCGCGCGAGCTGGGGCTGTCGCCGACGAGGGCCAGGCAGCTCCGGCGCCAGGCCGCCGAGCGCTTCGACTCGTTCGCCAGCACGCCGCGCGAGCGCCGCTTCGTGCAGGTCAACAAGCTGCTCCCGCTCACGCACCGCGTGCTGCGCGAGCGCTTCACCAGATACTTCGACCTCTACGTCGCAGAGCACGGGCCGCCCGCCGTCGAGCGCCTCTTCGGCGACGTGCTCCGCTTCGCCGAGTACCTCGAAGCGAAGCTCAAGGACGACTACCTCGGCTCGGGCTGGACGCTCGACCTCCTGCGCTTCGAGAAGGCGCGCGTGAAGGCGGCCGACCCGAACCGCCGCCTCGTCGTCCAGACTTTCCGGCACGACATCAGCCGCCTCGTGCGCGGCATCGCGCGCAAGGACAAGGACGCGCTGTTAGAGGTCGTCGTCCGCCGCTCGGTCGCCGTCTGGTGGCGGCGGCGGCCGCACGACCCCATCCGCTACACAGTCTTCGCCGCGCCGCAGCTCTTCGGGCGGCGCAACCGGTAAAAGATATGAGAGAGGCCGAACGGATCGCGGATCAACTGAAGCGCGCGCACGAAGGCGGCGCGTGGCACGGCCCCGCGATTGACGAGCTGCTTAAGGGCGTCACGGCCGAGCAGGCCGCGGCGCGAACAGTCGAGGGCGCGCACAGCATCCGGGAGCTGGTCGCGCACGTCGAAGCCTGGGAGCGCGCCATCCTCCGCCGCCTCGGCGGCGACGCCGCGCAGATTTACCAGACGGAGGAGGACTGGTCTTCATCCTCTGACCTTTCCGAAGAGGCCTGGGCCGCGACGCGCCGGAAGCTGTCGGAGACTTACCACGCCCTGCGCGAGGCCGTGCTCGCGCTCGAAGACGCGCGGCTCGACGAACAAATCCTCCCGAACATGTCAACCGTCTACGTCTCGCTCCACGGCGCGATTCAGCACACGCTCTATCACGCCGGCCAGATCGCACTCGTCAGGAGGGCGCTCGGGCTGGGGGCCTTGACCGTGGACGCGGACACCGCGAGCACCATATGAGCAACGAGAAGCTTCAGGTCACGCTCGACGCGGGCGTCAAGCGCATCACCTTCAACAACCCCGCGCGGCGCAACGCCGTGGACTTCGAGATGTTCGAGGCGTTCGCCGCCGCGGTCGAAGAGGCCGCGACGGACGAGAGCCGCGTGGTCGTCGTCACCGGCGCGGGCGACTTCTTCTGCGCCGGCCTCGACATGAAGTCCGTCGACCCGCGGGAGCTGGCCTCGATGGACATCGCCAAGAGGATACGCGAGCTGATCAACCCGCCCATCGTCGGCCTGCGCAACCTTCCGAAGCCGGTCGTCGCGCGCGTGCACGGCCCGGCGGCCGGCATCGGCTTCAGCTACGTGCTCGCTTCGGACGTGGTCATCGCCTCCGACGAGGCGACCTTCAGCCAGAGCTTTGTCCGCGTCGGCCTGATGCCCGACGGCGGCGCCACGCAACTGCTGCCCGCGCTCGTCGGCCGCGCCAAAGCCTTCGAGCTGATGGCGACCGGCGACACGCTCACGGCGCACGACGCCCAACAACTCGGGCTCGTCTCCCGCGTCGTCCCGCACTCCGAGCTTGACACGCTCTGTGACGGACTGGCCGCGCGCCTCGCCGCCGCGCCCCAGCCCTCGCTCGCGCGCATCAAGGCCGCGCTCAACCTCTCCGAACGGCAAGCGCTGGCCGCCGCCCTCGACTTCGAGGCCGAGGGCCAGGCCGAATGCTTCCGCTCGCCCGACTTCCTCGAAGGCGTCACCGCCTTCATGCAGAAGCGCCCGCCGCAGTTCGGGAAGCGCAGGGGCTGAGAGTCAGGTAGTTGTAACCGCCTGCTTGGCGGATTCGTCTTTAAGGGTTGTCGGGACGATTGTTTCCTCGGCGGCCGCGCCCGGGTCGCTCCCTAATTTCTGTAACAACCCAAGGAGATGAAGACGATGCGTAAGTTTTTCGCCGGGGGCGCGCTGGCCTGCGCCCTTCTGGTTAACGTTCTGGCGGCCCCCGCGGCGCAGGCGAATTTCGCGGGCACCTGGGCGCTCGACAAGTCGAAGAGCGCAGACCTCCCGCCGCAGTGGTCGAACCTCGAAAGCCTGACGCTGACCGTCACGCAGGACGCGCAGCAGCTCACGGTCGCGTCCGAGATGAAAATGTCCGCGGACGCGAACGCCGCGGGTGGCGGCGGCATGGGCGGCGGACGCGGGCGCGGCATGGGCGGCTTCCCGCCGAGCTCGACCTACAAGCTCGACGGGACGGAGACGACGGCCGAGGCGACGGGCGGGCGCGGCGGCACCTCGACGTTGAAGGCCGCGTGGAAGGACGGCGGCAAGACGCTCGAGCTGAAGCGTGTCAGCAAATTCAACTTCCAGGGCAACGACGTGACGGCGACGACGACCGAAGACTGGTCGCTCTCGGCCGACGGCAAGACGCTCACCGTCAAGCGCACGAGCGAGTCGCCGCGCGGGACGCAGAACTCGACGCTCGTCTTCGACAAGAAGTAGACGCGCTCGTGCGCGGGCGCGCGGCTTTGTAGTAAAATCCGGTGGCGCGGGCGCTCAGTCGCTCCCGCGCCACTTTTTATCAGGACAGACTCAACCAAGTTTTAGAGATGGCACTTCTGGACATTGTGAAGTTCGGCGAGCCGGTGTTGGAGACGCCGGGCGAGCCCGTGACGGAGTTCGACGAGAAGCTGAAACGGCTCGTCTCGGACATGTTCGAGACGATGTACTCGGCGCGGGGCGTCGGATTAGCCGCGCCGCAGATCGGCGTGTCGAAGCGCCTGTTCGTGATGGACTGCTCGGGCGGGCGCGACCCCGAGGCGCGCGTCGCGCTCGTCAACCCCGTCGTGCTGAGCGTCGAGGGCGAGCAGGCGGGCGACGAGGGCTGCCTGTCGTTCCCCGGCATCTTCTTTCAGGTCAAGCGCTCCCTGCGCGCCGTCGTCCGCGCGCAGGACGTAACCGGCGAGGAGTTCGAGTTCGACGGCCTCGACCTGGAAGCGCGCTGCATGCTCCACGAGACGGATCACTGCGACGGCATCGTCTTCATCGACCGCACCACGCCGCTCAAGCGCGAACTGGTCAAGCGCAAGATTAAACGCCTTCAGAAGCAGGGCAAGTGGATTTAGGCGGAAGCCCGACCGTGAGGGAGGGCGTCGGTCAAACGTAAGAGGGGTGATGTGAGACACGAGGTCTTTCATCATCCCTCTTTTCTTCGTCAGACGTACGCCCTCCCTCACGGTCGGGCTTCCGCTCGTTTTGTGTTAGCATGGACGAAACTTTCACATAACACACGGCAATCATTGTCCCCGACGAGGAGAAGAGTATGCAGCAGATGAAGCAAGACGAGTTCCGCAACGAGCCTTTCACCGACTTCTCGCAGGAGGAGAACGCGCGGGCGATGCGCGAGGCGCTGGCGAAGGTTCAGTCCGAGCTGGGGCGCGAGTACCCGCTCGTCATCGGCGGCGAAAGAGTAGAGACCGGCGACATCCTTGAGAGCCTCAACCCCGCGCGCAAGACCGAGACGGTCGGCCGCTTCCACAAGGCGACGAAGGAGCTGGCGACGCGGGCGGTCGAGACCGCGAACGAGGTCTTCAAGACCTGGAGCAGGACGCTCCCGCACCAGCGCGCAGACCTCCTCTTCCGCGTGGCCTCCCTGCTGCGCGAGCGCAAGCACTACTTCTCCGCGTGGATGGTGCACGAGGTCGCCAAGACCTGGCCCGAGGCCGACGGCGACACCGCCGAGGCCATCGACTTCTGCGAGTTCTACGCGCGCGAGATGCTGCGCTACGCCGACGTCCAGCCGCTCACGCACCTCGAGGGCGAGGACAACCGCCTCACCTACATCCCGCTCGGCGTCGGCGTCGTCATCCCGCCCTGGAACTTTCCCCTAGCCATCATGGCCGGCATGACCGTCGCCTCGGTCGTCACGGGCAACACCGTCGTCCTGAAGCCTTCGTCCGACGCGCCGACCATCGCCTACAAGTTCTTCGAGCTACTGGAAGAGGCCGGCATGCCCGCGGGCGTCGTCAACTTCATGGTCGGCGCGGGCGGCGAGGTCGGCGACACGGTGGTCGACCACCCGCTCACGCGCTACGTCGCCTTCACCGGCTCGAAGGAGGTCGGGATTCGCGTCTACGAGCGCGCGGCCAAAGTCCAGAAGGGGCAAGCCTGGCTCAAGCGCGTCGTGGCCGAGATGGGCGGCAAGGACGCCATCGTCGTCGACTCCGAGGTCGACTACGACGAGGCCGCGGCGGGTGTCGTCGCTTCGGCCTTCGGCTTCCAGGGGCAGAAGTGCTCGGCCTGCTCGCGCGCCATCATCGTCGGCGACGCGTACGAGCCGGTGCTGCAACGCGTCATCGAGCGCACGGCGCAGCTCAAGGTCGGAGACCCGACCGACCCTTCGACGAGCATGAGCGCCGTCATCAACCAGAAGGCCTTCAAGACCATCACGCAGTACGTCGAGTGGGGGCAGGAGGACGGCGGCCGCCTCGTCGCGGGCGGCGGCAGCGACGGCGAGCAGGGCTTCTTCATCGAGCCGACCGTCATCGCCGACGTGAAGCCGGGCGACCGCGTCGAGCAGGAAGAGATCTTCGGCCCCGTCCTCGCCTGCATCAAGGCTTCGTCCTTCGAAGAGGCTTTGCAGATCGCCAACGACACGGAGTTCGGCCTGACCGGGGCCGTCTACACGAACGACCCCGAGAAGCTCCAGCGCGCCGCGCGCGAGTTCCACGTCGGCAACCTCTACCTGAACCGCAAGTGCACGGGCGCGCTCGTCGGCGTCCACCCGTTCGGCGGCTTCAACATGTCCGGCACAGACTCGAAGGCCGGCGGGCGCGACTACCTCGGCCTCTTCATGCAGGCGAAGGTCGTCTCCGAGAAGGTTCGTCCCGGCTATTCCAATCGAGAGAAGCGCGGCACGATTTAAGCACCCGCCGAAGACCGAAAGGCACACACGATGCGCACACGGATAGGCGGGGCTCTCGTCGTCTTCACTCTACTGCTCGGCCCCGCGCCGGCGCTCCGCGCCCGGCAGGCGCAAGGGACGTTCGCCGTCTTCGTCGCCTCAAGGGTTGAGGGCGGCGAATATCAGGTCGAGCCGGTCGCCTTCATCGACGGCCGCGGCGCGTTCGTGGAGCCGGGCGCTGACGGCGAGTTCTCGGCCACGTCCCTCTCCGAGCGTTATTACAAGCCGGGGGCGAAGTACCGTCTCCTCTACGGCGGCGCGGAGGCCGGCTCCGTGACGATACGCGAAGCTTCGAAGGGCGAGTGTGCGCCTTCGGCCGCGCGCGTCGCAGTAAGCACGAGCGCGCGGCTCGGCCGCGACTCGACGGCGCTCGCCACCGACGCCACGCTCAAGCTGCGGGCGCGCGGTTCGAGGCGGGCTCCGACCGCTGCGGAGCGTGCGGGCGCGCTCCGCCTGGCGAAGTCAATTCTCAAGCAGAACCGCGTGAGCGCCGCCGCGCTCGTCAGGACGGCGGCGCTCGACCTCGTCGCGACCGACCTCGACGGCGACGGCCGCGAGGAGCTGGTCGGCACCTACCTCGTCAAGAGCGGCCCGAAGGTCAGGGACGAACTCTTCCTCGTCGCCGCGCCGAAGGGCAACGGCTACGACGCCGCGTTCCAGAAGTACGACCGCATTAACGCGCGCGAGATGATGGACGCTTCGGCGATTGGCGAGGTCGGCAAGGGCGGCTTCCTCGCCGAGACGTTCATCGACCAGCTCGACGCGGACGGCGACGGCGTGGCCGAGTTCTTCACCGCCGCGGGCAGCTTCGAGGGCACGACCTACAAGGCCTACCGCCGCGAGGGCGGGAAGTGGCGCGCCGTCTACGAGCACTACAGCTACCGCTGCGCGTACTAGAAGAGGGTGCTAGGTGCTGGGTGCTGGGTGCTGGGGAAGACACAGACCAGCACCCAGCACCCAGCACCCAGCACCCTTTCTCATCACTTATGAAACTCATCTTCATGGGTACGCCCGAGTCCGCGGTGCCGACGCTGAGGCGTTGCGTGGAGGCGGGGCATGAAGTCCTGTCTGTGTGGACGCAGCCCGACCGGCCGGCGGGGCGCGGGAACAGATTGAAGGCGCCGCCCGTGAAGGAGTACGCGCTCTCGCAGGGGCTGGCGGTTCGACAGCCTTCGAAGATAAAGACCGAAGAGGCGCTCGCGCTCTTCACCGAGAGCGAGTTCGACGCGGCGGTGGTGGTGGCCTACGGGCGCATCCTGCCGCCCGCGTTCCTGCGCGCGCCGCGGCTCGGCTGCGTCAACGTGCACTTCTCCCTGCTGCCGAAGTACCGCGGCGCGGCTCCCGTCAACTGGGCCATCGTGCGCGGCGAGCGCGAGACGGGCGTCACCACGATGCTCATGGACGAGGGGCTCGACACCGGCCCCGTCCTCCTTCAACGCTCGACCCAGATCGAGGAGGGCGAGACCGCGCCGCGACTGCTCGAAAGACTCTCGCACGTCGGCGCAGAGCTTCTCGTCGAGACGCTCGCGCGCTTCGGAGAGGTCGGGCCGCGCGCGCAGGACGACGCGCAGGCGACGCTCGCGCCCATCCTCCGCCGCGAGGACGGGCTGATAGACTGGTCGCTCGACGCTTTAGAGGTCGAGCACCGCGTGCGCGGCTTTCAGCCCTGGCCGAACGCCTTCACCACGCACCACGGCCGCCGCCTCATCGTCTGGCGCGCAGAGGCTAGAGGTCGCGAGGCCGGCCTCGGCGACGCGGCGCCGCGGGGCGAAGGCGCGACCGCCGCCGGCACGCTCGTCGTCGCGCGCGGCGATGATTTAATCGTGGCCTGCGGCGGGGAGACCACGCTTAAACTCCTTGAGGTGCAGCCCGAGGGCAAGCAGCGTCTGCGCGCACGCGATTTCATCAACGGCTCGCGCGTGCAGGCGGGAGAGAAGTTAGGCTGAGAAGTTATGTCGGGGCGCGTGCGCATCGTGAAGCGTGCGACGAAGGCGGACGGGGGCGGCCGTCCGCGCGGCGTCTCGCCCGCGCGCCGCGCGGCCTTCGAGGTGCTGCGCAGGGTCGAGGAGGAGGGCGCGTTCGCCGCGCCGCTGCTCGCCAACCTCCCCGAAGCGCTCTCGCCCGAAGACCGGGGGCTCGCCTACGAGTTGACGCTCGGCGTGCTGCGCCGACAGTTCTGGCTCGACCGCGTCGTCGAACACTTCTCGGAGAGAAAAGCGGGGAAGCTCGACGTGCCCGTGAGGCTCGCGTTGAGGTTGGGCCTGTTTCAGCTCCGCTTCCTCGCCCGCGTGCCTCCGCACGCGGCCGTCAACGAGTCCGTGCAGCTCGCGCACGCCAAAGGCTTCCGCTCGGCCGCGCCCTTCGTCAACGCCGTGCTGCGCCGCGCCACGCGCGAGCCGGACTACGACCCGGCGGCCGTCGTCGAAGACCCGCTCGAAAGAATCGCCGTCGAGACTTCGCACCCGCCGAAGCTCATCCGTCGCTGGGCCGCCGCGTTCGGCGTCGAGGAGGCCGCGGGCTTCGCGCGCGCCAACAACGACTCCGCCCCCGCGGCCTTCCGCGTCAACACCTTCAAGGCCGACCCGGCCGCCCTCGTCGAAAACCTCCGGGCCGAAGGCCTCGCCCTCGCGCCCTCGCGCGTCGCGCCCGGCGCGTGGCGCGTCGAAGGCGGCGCGGGTGCGAGTCCTTCGTTGAGAAAACTTGCGGCCGAAGGTCTCGTCTACATGCAGGACGAGGCGTCGCAGCTCGTCGCGCACGTCCTCGGCGCCGAGCCGGGCGAACGCGTGCTCGACGCCTGCGCCGCGCCTGGGAGCAAGACGACGCACGTCGCCGCGCTCACGGGGGGGCAGGCCCTCGTCGTCGCGGGCGACCTGTATGAACACAGGCTGCGCGTCGTCGCCGAGACCTGCGCGCGCCTCGGCGTCAAAGGCGTGCAACTCGCCGCGTACAACGCCGAGGCCGCGCTGCCCTTCGCCGCCGAGAGTTTCGACCGCGTGCTCGTGGACGCGCCCTGCACGGGCACCGGCACGCTGCGTCACAACCCCGAGATACGCTGGCGCCTCTCGTCAGAGAGCTTTCGCGAGTTGGCCGCGGTTCAAAGCAAGATTCTCGACGAGGCCGCGCGGTGCTTGCGCCGCGGCGGGCGCCTCGTCTACTCCACCTGCTCGGTCGAGAGGGAAGAGAACGAAGAGGTCGTCGCCGCCTTCCTCCAAACTCACAACGATTTCACACAGACGCGGGCCGTGCGCACCTGGCCCCACCGCGACGACGTTGACGGCTTCTTCGTCGCTTCGCTCCTTAAAGGATGAAGGCGGAAGGATGAAGGATGAAGTCAGGACAGCGTTTCCTTCCGCCTTCATCCTTCCGCCTTCATCCTTCTCTTCTTGCGGCTCGCAAGCGGCCGGTGTTAGACTGCGCCGGCCGCTTTGTGTCAGTCTTTTGCGGCAAATTCCCCCGTCGGGCTCAACGAGAGGTATCGGAAGTTAGTGAGTAACATCCTGTCGGCGTTCGGTAAGCTGGGGGTCGTTGCGCTGATCGCCGTCGCATTCACCCTCGGCATGGTCTGGACGGTCATCCTCTCGCTGCGCAGCCCAGACATCTCGGTGCCGGAGGTCGTCAACCAGTCCTACTACGACGGCGAGAAGACGCTCGCACGCTCGGGCCTCGACATACGCGAGCGCGCCAAGCGCTACAAGGCCGGCGTCCAGCCCGGCGTCATCCTCGACCAGTCGCCGCGCGCCGGCGAGGTGATTAAGGGCGGGCAGACGGTCGCCGTCGTCGTCAGCCGCGCGCCCAAAGAGGGCGAGAAGCCGCCCGACGAGGCCGTCATCGAGGAGCGGCGCGAGGAGCGCGGCACCGAGGGTCTCGACCAGCAGAACAAGAACCAGAACGCGAACGCGAACCGCCGCCGGAACACGAACAAGAATTCGAACGCCAACGCCAACGCCTCGGCGAACAGCAACGCGGGCGCCAACACGAACGCCGGCGGCGAGAACGCGAACTCGGGCGGCGCCAACCGCAACGCGAACACTGTGCGCCCCTCGAACGCGAACGCGAACGCGCAGCGTCCGCAGAACTCGAACCGCTTGAACCCGACCAACAACAACTCCCGACCTCGCACGACGACGAACAGCGCGCGCCCCGCGGGCGCCAACGCGAACCGCCGTCCGAACCGGTAAGCCGCCAACGTCCAAGGGGCAGTTCTATGATCGAGATTGCGCCGTCCATCCTTTCGGCAGATTTCACGCGGCTCGGCGAGCAGATCGAGGCGGCCGAGCGCGGCGGCGCAACCATCATCCACGTGGACGTGATGGACGGCCATTTCGTGCCGAACATCACGCTCGGGCTGCCCGTAGTTCGTTCGCTGGCCCGAGCCACCCGTTTGCCCCTGGACACGCATCTAATGATTTCCGAGCCGGGGCGCTACGCCGAGCAGTTCGCGGAGGCCGGGGCGCGCATGGTTTCAGTCCACATCGAGGTTGACCCGCACATCCACCGCACCCTCGCGTCGATTCGTAAGCGCGGCGCGAAGGCCGGGGTGGTCATCAACCCCGCGACTTCCCTGAGCGCGCTCGACGAGGTCTTGAATTACGTGGACTACGTCCTGGTCATGTCGGTCAACCCGGGCTTCGGCGGGCAGGAGTTCATCCCGACCTCAGTTGAAAAGATCAGGCGCCTGAGCCGCACCATCCGCGAGCGCGGCCTCGACGTGCGCGTCGAGGTGGACGGCGGCATCGGCCCCGAGAACATCGCGCAGGTGGCCGCCGCCGGCGCCGAAATCTTCGTCGCCGGCACGGCCGTCTTCGGCCAGCCAGACCCCGCCGCCGCCACCCGCGAACTCCTGAACGCGGCGGCGCAGCTCGTTTGAAATGATGAATGATGAGTGATGAATGATGAATGGAAGGCGCGCCGCCTCTCACTCATCATTCATCACTCATCATTCAGCATTCAGTTTTTGGAGGTTTTACTGATGCGCTTTCGCAAAGTATTGATGTCGGTCATGTGCGCCGCGCTGCTGGCGGGCGCGCTGCCGGCCCGCGCGCTGCGGGCTTCGGCCGCGCCGGCGCCGCAGCAGCGGTCGCAGCTCTCGCCCATCCAGCGGCTCGACGTGATGCGCTCGCGCCTGGAGACGATGCGCCGCACGCTCAACAGCGCCATCGCCGGGCTGAACTCGAAGGACAAGGGTTCGGAGCAGGCGAACGCCGACGACCCGCGCGTGCGCCTCGGCGGCCTGGAGAAGGAGGCGAGCAAGCTCCTCAACGAAGTCGCCGACATCCGCGGCAAGCAGGAGCGCGCCGACAAGTACGACCCCGCGGAGCTGGACAAGCTCGAGACGGCCGTCGCCGAACTCGACACGCGCGTCCAGTCATCGATGCGCGACACGATGCGCGAGCGCACGGCGTCGCCGGCCGCGGCCGCCGCGAAGGAGGACGACAAGAAGAAGAAGAAGGGCACCGGCATCTTCGGCCGCATCCTCGGCCGCGGCGGCGACGACAAGTACGACGAGCTGGTCGGCACCGTCGCCCCGGGCCGCGACCGCGAGCTGTTCGAGGAGGCGACCAAGCAGGCGCGCAAGGAGAGCTTCGAGACCTCCCGCGCCCTCTTCAGCGTCATCATCAACACCTACCCCGACTCGGTCTACCTGCCGCTCGCCAAGCTCGCCATCGCCGACACCTTCTACCTCGAAGGGACGACGAGCGCGCTCATCCAGGCCGGGCAGGCGTACCAGGACTGGGTCACCTTCTTCCCGACCCACTCGCTCTCCGACGACGTGTGCCTCAAGATGGGCGAGGTCGAGATGCGCCGCATGGGCCTCTCCAACCGCGACATCTCACCCGCGCGTAAGGCCGAGCAGCGCCTCAAGGTCTGCCTCCAGCAGTTCCCGAAGTCGCAGCTCCGCCCCGAGGTCGAGCTGCGTCTGCGCGAGGTGCAGGAGAACCTCGCCGACCACGAGAAGGACGTCGGCGACCAGTACTTCAACAAGTTCTACCAGCACCGCGCGAATAATCTGAAGGGCGCGCAGGCGCGCTACCGCCTCATCGTCGAGAAGTACAAGGACTACTCCGGCATGGCCGCCGTGCTCTTCCGCTACGCGACGACCTACCTCGAGGAGGAGGAGCCGGACGAGGCGACGAAGTACCTCCAGCAGCTCGTGCGCCGCCACCCGAACAGCGAGTACGCCGAGAAGGCCAAGGAGAAGCTGGCGGCCATCGGCGCGGCGGTGCCCGACCCCGACCCCGACCGCACCAACTTCGAGGAGCCGAAGGGGCCGGGCATGGTCAGCGGCGTCCTGCGCGAGATCAGCGGCGTGATCCCGAAGACGGTCGTCAAGGACGGCGTCATCATCAGCCAGTCGAGCAAGGGCGGCGACATCATCGCCGACGTGATCGCCAACGGCGGCGTGCTGCCGGCCAACTACGACCGCCCGACCCAGCGCACGCGCCCCGCGCAGGACGTGCGCCCGCTGCCCCAGACCCCCGCGCCCGCGCCGAAGAAGGACGACGGCACCAAGGTCAACAGCAGCAGCAGCCTCAAGCCGTAAACGGAAGTCAAAAGTAGGAACGCCGAACGCTGAACTGAAGGCACGAGCTTTCAGTTCAGCGTTCGGCGCTTTTGGTTCCTACTTCCGCCCACCCGCTCGCTACCGCTCGCGGTTCTGTTCGGATATAATCCCCGCGTCCCCCTTTAAGAGTTAATCACGAAAGCTATCCCGCGAGGAGGCGGCGTTGGCACAGACTGTCGAGGGCACGCAGGGCGAGTTGGCGCGCAGGCATACGTCGGCCGTGAACGTCGTGAAGCTGGTCGGCGTCTTCACGCTGCTGCTGATGCTGGTCGCGATCTCCGGCTTCCTCTCGGGGGCCGTCCGCTTCAACCCCGTGGCGGCCAACACGCTCCGCCTCGTCGTCATCTTCCTCGGCCTCGGCGCCATCGTCTTCCGGCGCACGCGGTTTCAGGCCATGCGCCTGCAAGACATCGCGGCGCTGCGCGGCGCTGCGGGACTGCTTGAGACTTTGCAGACGACGACCGTCATCGTCGCCGCCATCGCCGCCGTCATCGCGGTGCTGGGCTTCCTCATCAGCGTCATGACGGGCGCCGGGACGGACATGCTCTACTTCGGCGTCATCGCCATCGCCGTGCTCGCCTACTGCTACCCGCGGCGCGCGGCCTGGGCCGCGGTCGTCCGCGCGACCGAAGGCGGGGAAGGCGACCCTGTGCGGGCCGCGAAAGGAACACTGGCTTGAACCTCTCTGCACGTCCCGCCCGGCCCCTTCTTGGCGGCCCCGCGGCCTGCGCGCTCGCGGCCCTCTGCTTTGTCGCCACCGCCACGCACGCGCAGCCCGCGCCGGCCCGGCCCGCGACGCCGGCCCAGCCCCAGGCGACGCCCGCGCAGCCGCAGACGCCCGCGCTCGCGCGCCGCGCCCAAGCCTACGCCAAGCTGCTCGAAGGCCAGCGCTACTTCGAGGGCGTCCGTTCGGGGACGCTCACGCTCGAAGGCTTGAGGCGCGCGCAGGCCGCCTTCCAGCAGGCGGCCGAACTCGAACCGACACTCTCAGAGGCGCGCGCCGCGCTCGCGGAGACCTACTTCATCACCAACGACCTCAAGCAGGCCGAGTCGGAGGCGCAGGCCGCCGTCCGCGCCAACGCCGACAGCTACGGCGCGCACCGCACGCTCGCGCGCGTCTACACGCTCCAGAGCGGGCTCGCCGACAAGTCTATCAACCGCCCCGCCGCCGACAAGGCCGTCGCGGAACTGCGCGAGGTGCTCCGCGTTCACCCGAACGACGCCGAAGCTTACGCGCTCCTCGCAGAGTTCTACGTCGCGACGGGGCGCGAGAAGGAGGCGGTCGAGGCCCTGCGCACGTGGGCGACTCTGCCCGCTTCGATGGAAGGTCGCTTCTATCAGGTCGTCACGCAGGGGCGCGAGCTGAGTCCGGACGCGGCCAACGCGAGGCTCGGCGAAGTCCTGCTCGGCGCGGGCCAGCCGGCAGAGGCCGTCGCCGCCATCCGCCGCGCGATGGCCATCGAGCCCGAGAACCCGCGCTACCTGCAACTGCTCGGCGACGCGTTCGAGGCCGGCGGCGCGGCCGACTCCGGCGTCATCCAGGAGCTGAAGCGCATCGTCGCGGCGAACCCTTCCAACAGCGGCGCCGCGCAGACGCTCGCGCGCGCGCAGGCGCGCACCGGCAAGGTTGAAGAGGCGGTCGAGACTCTCAAGGCTTCGATCGCCGCCGTCAAGCCCGGCGACGATGTGGAGAAGCTCCAACTCCAACTCACGCTCGCCAAGGTCTACGAGGACGCTTCGCGTTTCGAGGCGGCGGTCGGCGTCTACGAAGACCTCCTCGCGTCGCGCAACATCAAAGACACGCCGCTCGCCAACGAGCGCGAGCGGCGCTTCGCCGTCTCCGTGCTCATGGAGGTCGCGGGCCTGCGCCAGCAGGCGGGGCAGACCGACCAGGCAATGGCCGTCTTCGAGCGCATGCGCGCGCTGCTCCCAGACAACGACCCGACCGCCGACGTCCAGAAGGTCGAATTCCTCCGCTCGAACGGCAAGCGCGCCGAGGCGCTTCAGGGCGTGCGCGCCGCGCGCCAGCGCTTCCCCGAAGACCCGCGCCTGCTCCGGCAGGAGGCGCAGACGCTCGCCGAACTCGGGCGCACCGACGAGGCGCTCGCGCTGCTGCGGCCCCGGCTGAAGGGCGACGCGAGCGACTTCGAAGAGTACCTCTTCATCTCGAACGTGCTGATGAGCGCGGGGAAGGGCACGGAGGCCGTCGAGGCCGCCCGCAAGGCGCTCTCGCTCGCCTCGGCCGAAGACCCGGCGCAGACGACGAACGCGCTGATTATGCTCTCCTCGGCGCAGGAGCGCGCCGGCGACAACCGCGGCGCTGAGGAGACGCTCCGCCAGATTCTGGCCAAGGACGCGAACAACGCGACGGCCCTCAACAACCTCGGCTATTTCCTCACGGAGCACGACCAGAAGCTGGAAGAGGCGCGCGACATGATCGAGCGCGCCCTCCGCGCCGAGCCGCAGAACCCTTCTTTCCTGGACAGTTTGGGCTGGGTCTATTACAAGCTCGGCAAACTGAAAGAGGCCGAACGTTATCTAAGTGACGCGGCACGCCGCAACCCGACTTCGGCCACGATTCAAGAGCACCTGGGCGACCTCTTCAAGAAGCTCGGCCAGCAGGAAAAGGCGCAAGCCTCTTGGCGCAAAGCTCTCTCCCTCTCGGCGGAAGCCGTCGACACGGCCAGAATCAAAGCCAAATTGGGCGAGACGAAATAAAGGTTGATTTCTCTCGCATTTAGAGGCTAAAGTGTGCCCGCCGACAGGCGGTCGTACCCCTTCGAACGTCTGAAGCGCGTCTCTCTCCTTTAAGTCGCAGAATTCCGTCTTAAACGAGCTAAGTCTTTAATTTCAGCTAGGTTGTCGTGTATATGGTCTGTGTCGATTCTGTTACAAATTTTTAAGGATTGACTACGGCCAAACGTTGTTTTAACATTGCCAACGGGTTGACCACTTGCCCAGTCTGGTCAACATTGTCGGCCTCCTCCGGTCAAGGGTTTGAAATTTAAGGAGTTCCCCCAATGATTTCAGGGCGGGTTCCCCGTAGCGCGTTCCTACTGCTATTTTCTTTAATTTTAACGGCGCCGGCGGCCTTTGCGCGCAACGGCGGCAACGGCGCGCCGAAGGAGTCCGGGCGTTCGGGCGAGCGCCCCGTGGCCCGTCTGGTCGGGACGGTCTATTCGGGTACGCCCGCGCCGGAGCGTCCGCGTCAGGCCACAAGGGTCTACGCCCCCGCGCCGTCGGCGGAAACGCGTTCTTACGCCGCGGCCCCCGTCTCGGCCGCCGCGGCCGGTGCGACGGGCGACGAGCGTCGCGCTTTCGAGTTGATTAACCGCGAGCGGCAGCGCCGGGGCTTGAGCGCTCTGGCTTGGGACGGCAACCTGGTTCGGCTCGCGCGCTACCATTCGCAGAACATGGCGCAGGGAGGCTACCTGAGCCACGTCGACCGGAACGGGCTCGACCTGAAGGGGCGCGCGCAGGCGCTCGGGCTGCGCGGCTGGAGTACTCTCGGCGAGAACATCGCGTATAATCAGGGCTACGACGACCCGACCGGGTTCGCCGTCGAGCGCTGGATGGTCTCCGACAAGCACCGCGAGAACGCTTTGAGCCCGGAGTACACGCACGCGGGCGTCGGCATCGCGCGGGCCGCGGACGGGACGTACTACTTCACGCAGGTTTTCATGAGGCGTTAGCGCCGCGGGTCGCGACAAATCTTTTCGGCTCCGGGGCGGCCGGCGCAACTCATAAAAGGGAGGCGCCGGCCGCTCTCAGTGTCAGCAGAGAAGATAAAAGTCCCGGCCTTCGCCAAGATCAACCTCGGCCTGCGCGTCCACGGCCGGCGCCCCGACGGCTACCACGAAATCAGCACGGTCTTCCAGACCGTCTCCCTCCGCGACACGCTCTCTTTTCAAAACACGACCGGCGAAAAGCTGGAACTCGTCTGTTCAGATTCTTCGATCCCGACGGACGATTCGAACCTCGTCCTGCGCGCGGCCGCGGCCCTGCGCGAACGCTTCGGCTTGAGGCGGGGGGCGCGCGTCGAGTTGGAGAAGGTGATCCCGGCGGGCGGGGGCCTGGGCGGCGGCTCGGCGGACGCGGCGGTCGCGCTGGCCGCGCTCGCGGCCCTTTGGGAGATAGAGACGAACGCGGGCGAGCTGTCGGAAATCGGCGCGCGCCTGGGCGCGGACGTGCCGTTCTTTCTGACCGGCGGGACGGCGTTGGGGACGGGGACGGGGACTGAGATTCGGCCTCTCGAAGACGCGCCGAAAATGCACCTCGTCGTCGTCGCGCCGGGCGTGCAGGTCTCGACCGCGGAGGCGTACAATGCGCTCGGCGCTCCCGCCTTGACAAAGGTGGAAGCGCTGGTTAACCTTTCTGTTTCGCGCACGGAGGCCGATTTCCACGATTCACTCTGTGGTGTGTGGTCGAACGATTTCGAGGCCGTCGTGGTGCGGCTCTATCCCGAAATCGGCCGCGCGCGCGAAAGGCTGGTCGAGGCGGGCGCAAAGCGGGTCATGCTCTCGGGCAGCGGCTCAAGCGTCTTCGGACTCTTTGAAAGCGAGGGGGAGGCGGGGCGCGCGCGTGAGACTGTCAGAGCCGAAGCGGGCTGGCGGGTCTTCGCGTGCGAGACGCTGACGCGCGCCGAGTACCTCGCGGCGCTCGGCCGCGTCGCGGCGGTTCTCCTGCCGGGCGGCGGGGCTTGAAACCGGGATTGGGGAGTCGCCAAGTGGTAAGGCACCGGTCTTTGGAACCGGCATTCGTAGGTTCGAGTCCTACCTCCCCAGTAACTGTGATAAGTGATGAGTGATAAGTGATGAGAGGGGAGAGGAGGGCTTTGCCTTCTCTCATCACTTATCACTCATCACTTATCACTCACAAAAACGATGAGCACAACCGGCGGCATCAAAGTCTTCTCGGGGAACGCGAATCGGGCGCTGACGCAGGAGATTTGCAACGACCTGTGCTGTGACCCCGGTCAGGCGACGACCGACAGGTTCTCGGACGGGGAGTTCAACTTCCAGATCACCGAGAACGTGCGCGGCGCGGATGTCTTCATCGTGCAGCCGACGTGCCCTCCGACGGACGCGCACCTGATGGAGCTGCTCGTCATGCTCGACGCCTTCCGCCGCTCGTCGGCCGAGCGCGTGACGGCGGTCATCCCCTACTTCGGCTACGCGCGCTCGGACAAGAAGGACAGGCCGCGGGTGGCGATTGCGGCCAAGCTGGTGGCGAACCTCATCAACACGGCCGGCGCCGACCGCGTCCTGACGATGGACTTGCACGCGGCGCAGATTCAGGGCTTCTTTGACATCCCGGTCGACCACCTGTTCGCGGCGCCGGCCTTCATCGGCCATTACACGGATCACAAGCTGCCGAACCTGACGGTGGTCGCGCCCGACACGGGCGGGGCCGAGCGCGCGCGCGCCTACGCCAAGCGGCTCACGTCCGAGGACGGCAGCCCCGCGACGCTCGCGCTCTGCGACAAGCGGCGCGAGAAGGCGAACGTGGCCGAGGTGATGAACGTGGTCGGCGACGTGAAGGGCCGGAGCTGCCTCATCGTCGACGACATGTGCGACACGGGCGGCTCCCTGACGAAGGTCGCGGCGGCGCTCAGGCAGGCCGGGGCCGACCGCATCCAGACCTGCTTCACGCACCCCGTGCTTTCGGGGGAGGCGTGTCAGCGGCTGGCCGAGTCGGAGATCGAGCGCGTCGTGACGACGAACACGATCCCGCTCCGCGACTCGGCGTGCCGCGAGGAGAAGATCAACGTTTTGAGCATCGCTCCGCTGCTGGCGAGAGCGATTAAGTCGATCCACGAGGAGACGAGCGTCTCCTCGCTCTTCGTGTGAGGCGAAGGGCAAACACTTTACGTGACGGGTCAACCGTGACAGGTGACAGGACTCAAGCTTTCACTCGTCGCCTGTCACGGTTTACTGTTCACGGCTTTTAAGGAGTCATCATGGCAGAGAGAGAATCAATCACGGTGCGCGCCGAGATGCGCGCTGGACGCGGCAAGAACGACGCGCGCCGCCTGCGCGCGCGCGGCTTGGTGCCGCTCACGATCTACGGCGGCGAGGGCGAGCCGGTGTCGGCCGCCGCGCCCCTGCGCGAGCTGGCGGCCATCCTGCGCTCGGAGACGGGCCACAACACGATCTTCACGCTCGACGTGGAGGGCGCCGGCGCGAGCGAGGTGCTCTTCCTCGACCGGCAGATCGACCCCGTCAAAGGCCGGCTCATCCACGCAGACCTGCGCCGCCTCGTGAAGGGGCAGGAGGTCGAGGTCACGGTGCGCATCGAGCTCGACGGCGAGCCGGCGGGCGTGCGGGACGAAGGCGGCATCCTCGAACAGCTCCTGCGCGAGGTCGAGATTCGCTGCCGCCCGGGCGTCATCCCCGACGCCATCCACGCCGACGTGACCAACCTCGGCGTCCACGAGGTCTTGCACGTCTCCGACCTGCAGGTGCCCGAGGGCGTCACCGTCCTGACCGACGCCGAGACTTCGGTCGCCACCGTGGCCGTCGTCCGCGAGGAGCAGGTCGAGGAGCGCACGCCCGAGGGCGAGGTCTCCGAGCCCGAAGTCATCGGCAAGGGCAAGAAGGACGACGAGGAGTAGGATTTTTGATTTTAGATTTTTGATTTGCGATTTGAGCCGCCGGCATCGGCAGTCACTCTTCAAATCAAAAATCAGCAATCAAAAATTCTAAAATCACGTCATGCTCATCGTCGGTCTGGGCAATCCGGGCGAGCGCTACGAGTGGACGCGCCACAACCTTGGCTTCATGGTCGTGGACTTGGTGGCGCGGCAGGCGGGCGCGCAGGTGAAGCGTGCGGAGTGTCGCGCGCTGGTCGGGCGGGCGGAGCTTGAGGGCCGCGCGGTCGAGCTGGTCAAGCCGCAGACCTACATGAACCTGAGCGGCGAGTCGGTCGCGTGCCTCCTGCGCAAGCGCACCGACCTGAAGCCCGCGGGCGACCTCCTCGTCGTCAGCGACGACATCGCGCTCCCCTTCGGCTCCATCCGCATCCGGCCCACGGGCTCGAGCGGCGGGCAGAAGGGCCTGAAGAACATCATCTCGGCGCTCGGCACGGACGCATTCCCGCGCCTGAGGGTCGGCATCAAGCCGGAGCACCCCGTGGGCGACACGGCCGGCTTCGTCCTCGAACGCTTCCCCAAGGGGCAGCGCGCAGAGGTCGAGAAGATTCTGGAGCGGTGCGCCGAAGCGCTCCGCGCCGTCATCCGCGACGGCATTGAAAAGGCAATGTCGCAGTTCAACGGTTAGTGAATGGTGAATAGTGAACAGTGAATGGTCAGCAGATAAACCCATTTACTATTTACGATTCACCATTCACCAGACCTTTCCTTCTTGCTTCTGCCGACACGGCGGAGGCTAGACATCCATAAGGAGGATGATTTTGGCAGAGAAGAGAGTTTACGAGGTCGTCTTCATCGTCGACCCCGACACGCAGGAAGACGAGATGACGAAGCTGACGCAGAACCTCAGCACCGTCATCACCGACCAGGGCGGCACGGTCACGCGCAACGAAGTCCTGGGCCGCCGCCAGCTCGCCTACCGCATCGGCCGCAAGAACGAGGGCGTCTACGTCCTCTTCGAAGTCGAGGGCACGGGCTCGGAGATCTCCGAGCTTGAGCGCCGCATGCGCGTCAACGACGCCATCATGCGCTACATGACCGTGCGCGTGGACGAAGACCGCCAGCGCGCCGAGAAGCTCAGGGCGCGCCGCCAGCGCAAGGCCTCCAAGCGCCCCGGGTTCGCGGCGGCGGCCGGCGGCGGCGGCTCGTCCGCCCCGTCTCGCGGCGAAGGGGGCGAGGCGTAGGGGCTTCTTGGCCCCGCGCGTGTCACCTTTAACTTAAGGGTCGGCGGGTCTAAGGCTCAGCGCGCCCTCTCCGGAAGGGAGGCGAGCCGCGCGGCCAGCCCCGCGTTTGAAAAGAGAGAAGAGAAGAGATGTCGAGAAACATTGAGAGAGAGCGCGATTTCGACGGCGAGGACGAGGGGCCGCAGGAACGGCGGCCGCAGGGCGGCGGCGGTCGCGGCGGCGGTCGCGGGCGGATGCGCCGCCGCAAGGTCTGCCGCTTCTGCGTGGACAAGGTCGATATCATCGACTTCAAGGACGTGAAGCTCCTGCAGAACTTCATCCCCGAGCGCGGCAAGATTCTGCCGCGCCGCATCTCGGGCGTCTGCACCGCGCACCAGCGCATGCTGACCGAGGCCATCAAGCGCGCGCGCAACATCGCGCTGCTGCCTTACACCGCGGACTAAAGGGAGGTTGACTGGAAGATGGCAACGACTAACGTACTGCTCCGCGAGGACGTGGACAACCTCGGCGCACGCGGCGAGATCGTCAAGGTGAAGGCCGGCTACGCGCGCAACTTCCTGCTGCCGCGCAAGCTCGCGGTGGAAGCCACGCCCGGCAACGTCAAGCAGATCGAGGCCGAGCGCGCCGCGCTCTTGAAGAAGGAGGCGACGGAGCGCGCCGGGGCCGAGGCACAGGCCGGGCAGATGGGCGGCCTGCGTCTGAACTTCGAGCGTAAGGTCGGCGAGCACGGCCTGCTCTACGGTTCGGTGACGGCGATGCACATCGCCGACGCCTTGAAGGAGAAGGGCTACGAGATTGACCGCCGCCGCGTCCACCTCGCCGAGCCGATCAAGGAGACGGGCGAGTACACCGTTTCGGTGCGCCTCCACCGCGAGGTGAACGTCGACATCCCCGTCACCGTCACCGGCGAAGGCGGCGCACAGACCGCCGGCGCCGCCCCGGCTCCGGCCGACGCGCCCGAAACGCGCGCCGGCGGCGACGGCCCGAACGACGCTTCGACGGAAACGACCGAGGCTTAAAAAAGTAGGCAGTAGGCAGTGCAGAGGGTGTTGGGTGCTGGGTGTTAGGTGTTGGGGAAGAGCTAATAGTCATACCCAGCACCCAGCACCCAGCACCCAAAACCTTCTTAACGCCTACTGCCTACTTTCTTCCAAAACGGGGCGCGTCAACATGATTGTTGTCGCGCCCCGCGGCTTGTAGTATAAAGACCGGCGGCGCGCCCCCCGCGCTCCCGCGACGAAGTGCCGCGGGCCGGGAAGGGACGCGCCCTTTGCCTGTCTAGCTCAAGTCAGTTTTCCACAGACCCTACTCCCGATGGCTCAGTACATAGCCGACCCGTCACGCGAACAGCTCCTCGAACGCCCGCTGCCCCACAGCGCCGAGGCCGAGCGCGCCATCCTCGGCTCCGTCCTGCTCGACAACTCGCTCGTCAACCACGCCATCGAGCTGCTCAGGCCCGAGGACTTCTACGTCCGCGCGCACCAGCTCGTCTTCCGCGCGATGACGGGCCTCTCGGAGCGCGGCGGCGAGATCGACCCGCTGCTCCTCAGCGAGGAGCTGCGGCGCGAGGGCGTGCTGGAGCAGGCCGGCGGCATGACCTTCATCAGTGAGCTGACCTACGGCCTGCCGCACTTCACCAACGTGCCGGCCTACGCGAAGGTCGTCAAAGACCACTCGCTCATGCGCCAGCTCGTCAAGGTCGCCAACAAGATCACGAGCGAGGCTTTGGAGGGTGAGGACGAGGCCACCATCATCCTCGACCACGCCGAGCAGATGATCTTCGCCCTCGCCGACGAGCGCACGCGGCAAGGGTTCGCGCACATCAAGCCCGTCGCCGACCTGCTCCTCGAAAAGGTTCAGGAGATGTCCGGCCGCTCCGCCATGCTCACGGGGCTCACCACCGGCTTCACCGAACTCGACACCATGACCTCCGGCCTCCAACCCTCCGACCTCATCATCGTCGCCGCCAGACCGTCGATGGGGAAGTGCCTCGCCTTCGACAGCGAGATCGTGACGGCCGACGGCGGAGTCCAGACCATCGAAGAACTCTTCCGCGTTGGCTCGGCGCGCCTGCTCACGCTCGGCGACGACTTCAAGCTGAGGCTGACCGAGCCGAGCCACTACGTCGACGACGGCGTCAAGCCCGTCTTCCGCGTCACCACGCGACTCGGCCGCACCGTCGAGACGACGCTCTCACACCCCTTCCTGACGGTGGACGGTTGGCAGCCGCTACACCGCGTCCGTGTCGGCGACAAGGTCGCGGTGCCGCGCGTGCTCCCAGTCTTCGGCGAGGAGGAGGCGCGTGAATGCGAAGTCAAGATATTGGCCCACCTGCTCGGCGACGGTTGTTTGACTCATAGCTCGCCCGTCTTCACGGTCGGCAAGTCCGCGCTCGAAGAGGATTTCAGGTCGGCGGTCGGAGAGTTCGGCGGCGTCGAGGCGGTTGCGGCGAACAGCAAAGACCGAACCTTCTCGCTCCGTGTGCGCAACGCGGGAGGGCACAAAGGCCACGTCAATCCCGTGACGCGTTGGCTCCGCGAACTAGGCGTCTACGGGCTCGACAGTCGCGGCAAGTTCGTCCCGCCGCACGTCTTCAGACTCAGGCGCGGTCTCGTCGCGCTCTTCCTCAACCGACTGTTCGCGACCGACGGCTGGGCGACCGTACTCTCTTCGGGGCAGGCGCAGCTCGGCTTCGCGTCGGCGAGCGAGCGGCTCGCGCGTCAGGTGCAACACCTCCTGCTGCGCTTCGGCGTCATCAGCTCACTCAGACGCCGCTCCGTAAAATACAAAGCTGAGCGAAGGGTGGCCTGGCAGCTCGACGTCACCGACGCGCGCTCCATCATGACCTTCGTCGAAGAGGTCGGCATCCACGGCAAGGGGGCCGCGCTCGACTCCGTGCGCGAGGCGCTGAAGGGGCGCAGGTATCAGACGAACCGCGACCTCATCCCCGTCGAAATTTGGGGCGAGGTCGGCGCCCTCAAGGGGGCCGAGTCCTGGTCTTCGCTCGCGAAACGAGCGGGCATCTTGGGGCACACGAACATCCACGCCGGGCGGCGCGCCTTCTCGCGCGAGAGGCTGGGCGTGCTCGCGCGCGCGCTCGAAAGCGAGCGTCTGCGGAGCTTGGCCGAGAGCGACGTCTACTGGGACGAGGTCGTCTCCATCGAGCCGGCGGGCTGCAAGCAGGTCTACGACCTGACGGTGCCCGGCACGCACAACTTCGTCGCCAACGACTTCTGCGTCCACAACACCTCGCTCTGCCTGACGCTCGCGCAGAACGCTTCGATCCAGGCGGGCGCCGTCATCGCCATCTTCTCCCTGGAGATGTCGAAGGAGTCGCTCGTGATGCGCATGCTCTGTTCGGAGGGGCGCGTGGACGCGCACCGCTTCCGCAGCGGCTACCTGTCGCGCGACGAGTGGGCGCGCCTCGCCGGCGCTTTGGGGACTCTCTCGGAGGCGAAGATTTTTATCGACGACACGCCGGGCATCTCCGTGCTCGAGATGCGCGCGAAGGCGAGAAGGCTCGCGGCCGAGCAGAAGCGGCTCGACCTCATCGTCGTCGACTACCTGCAGCTGATGTCCGGCTCTTCGAGGCGTTCGGAGTCGCGCCAGCAGGAGGTGTCGCAGATTTCGCGCGAGCTGAAAGGTCTGGCGAAGGAGTTGAACGTGCCGCTGGTCGCGCTCTCGCAGCTCTCACGCGCGCCCGAGGCCCGAAGCGACCACCGCCCGCAGCTCTCCGACCTGCGCGAGTCAGGATCAATTGAGCAGGACGCAGACCTCGTCGCCTTCATCTACCGCGAGGAGCAGTACAACCGGACGGAGGAGAATCAGGGCACGGCCGAACTCATCATCGCCAAGCAGCGCAACGGCCCGACCGGCACCGTCAACCTCGCGTTCCTCAAAGAGTTCACCAGGTTCGAGAACATGTGGCGCGAGTAGCGGGCGCGCCTCAGGACTCTTCCTGTAGCTCCAACAATTTCTCTACGATGTCGCGCGCGGCGTCTGGACGGGCCAGGCGCCGCGCGCCCTTTTGCATGGAGGCGAAGCGGGCGGGGTCGTCGAGGAGCCGGTCGAGTTTGTAGGCGAGCACGGGCAGGTTGTTGCAGCGGATGGCGACGCCGTTCTCCAGCAGGTGGTCAGAGTTGCGCTCCTCCTGTCCGGGGATGGGGTTGACGACGACAAAGACCAGGCCCTTCGCCAGCGCCTCCGAGGTCGTTAAGCCCCCGGGCTTACCCAGAAGGATGTCGGCGGCGCTCATGTACTCGTCCATCTCGGTCGTGAAGCCGATGGGGTGGATGGTGACGTGGTGTGAGGGCGGCAGGCGCTTACTCGCGGACTCGAGCCTCGACTTCAGCTCGGCGTTGCGCCCGCAGAGGGCGACGACCTGCGCCGGGTGCTTCATCGCCGCCAGGGATTCCAGTATGTGCTCGACGGGGCCGACGCCGAACCCCCCCGCCGAGACGAGGATGGTCGTCACGTCCGGCCTGAGTCCGTGCCTGGCGCGCATCTCGGCCTTGTCCTTGGTCTCGGCGAAGACGGGGTCGATGGGGATGCCGGAGGTCGAAACCTTCGCGGCGGGGATGCCGAGCCGCACGAGGTGCTCGCGCGTCTCTTCGAGCGCCACGAAGTATTGCTCGTAGTGGTGGCAGAGCCACATGGCGTGCACGTCGAAGTCCGTGACGACGATGGCCTGCCTGAATTTGACGCGCTGCTTCGCCTTGAGCCAGGAGATTATCTCGGCGGGGAGGAAGTGCGTGCAGACGGTGATGTCTGGCTCGTACTCCCGGAGCATCTTCACGAACGGCCGCGTGTTGAGCTTGTCGAGGGCGAGGCGGCGGCGCTCGTTCTTCCAGGGCTTGTCGAGGTGGTCGTAGAACCAGCCGAGCAGCTCCGGCGACTTGTTGACGAGGTCGATGTAAGCCTTGGAGTAGAGGTGCCGGAAGAGCTTGTTGGTGTATTGCAGAGTGTCGAAGTGCTTAACCTCTCTGGCGGCCCCGGTGAGCCTGAAGGCGCGCTCGACGGCGTCGGCCGCGCGCATGTGCCCCGCGCCGGCGGAGGCGGAGAGGATCAGGACTTTGTTGAAGGTCATAAGGGTGACGACGGCCCGGAAGAAGGAAGAGCGTCGTCAGTATAAATGAGGCGGAGCGGAAGGCGTCAAATGGGTGTCGGGTGTTGGGTACTGGGTGCTGGGTAAAAGCAAGTTCTTACCCAGCACCCAAAACCTAAAACCCAGCACCCTCCCTTACGGCTTGAGCACGACCTTGATGCAGTCGTCCTCCTTGTTGCAGAAGATGTCGAAGCCGTGCGCCGCGTCGTCGAGCTTCATGCGGTGCGTGATGACGAACGACGGGTCGATCTCGCCCGCCTGGATGTGGCCGAGCAGCTTCTTCCAGTAGCTCTGGACGTGGCACTGGCCGGTCTTCATCGTTAGGCTGCGGTTCATGAACGACCCCATCGGGAACTTGTCGATGAAGCCGCCGTAGACGCCGATGACCGAGACCGTCCCGCCGTTCCGGCAGGCCATGATCGCCTCGCGCAAGGCAATCGGCCGGTCGGTCTCCATCATCAGAGCCTGCTTCGCGCGGTCGTACATGTACTCGAAGCCGTGCGCGCCCGTGCCGTGCGCCTCAAGCCCGACGGCGTCGATGCAGCCGTCGGGGCCGCGCCCGCCCGTCATCTCCATCAAGGTCTCGTAGACGTTCGCCTGCTCGTAGTTGATGGTGTCGGCCTTCGCGCCCTCGCGCGCCATCTTCAGGCGCTCGGGGAAGCGGTCGATGCCGATGACGCGCTCGGCGCCCAAAAGGTACGCGCTCGCCATCGCGAACTGGCCCACGGGGCCGCAGCCCCACACCGCCACGGTGTCGCCCGGCTTGATGTTGCACATCTCCGCGCCCATGTAGCCGGTCGGGAAGATGTCGGAGAGGAAGAGCACCTGCTCGTCGTCAAGCTCTTCGGGCACCTTGAGCGTGCCCACGTCGGCGAAGGGCACGCGCGCGTACTCGGCCTGCCCGCCGGCGTAGCCGCCCGTCAGGTGCGAGTAGCCGTAGATGCCGCAGGGGCTGTGGCCGAACATCTTCTCGGCCATCCACGCGTTGGGGTTGGTGTTCTCGCAGAGCGAGAACAGCTCCTGCTCGCAGAAGAAGCACTTGCCGCACGAGATGGGGAAGGAGACGACCACGCGGTCGCCGACCTTCCGGTCATGCACCTCGGGGCCGACCTCGACGATCTCGCCCATGAACTCGTGGCCCAGCACGTCGCCCGCCTTCATCGTCGGGATGAAGGCGTTGTAGAGGTGCAGGTCTGAGCCGCAGATGGCCGTCGAGGTGATCTTAACTATCGCGTCACGCTTGTTGAGAATCTTCGGGTCGGGCACCTGCTCGACCCGCACGTCTTGCTTGCCGTGCCAACAGTTCGCTCTCATCAAAGTCCCCCTTATTCCTTGTCCCTACTTCTGAAGCTGCCCCGCGGCCGCGCCGTAGCCGACGCCGAGCGGCTGCGCCGGCCTCTGCTCGGTGTAGCCCTCGCCGGTCAGGGTGCCGTCGGAGACGACGATCTCGCCCAACTCGACGATCTGCTTGAAGCGGCGCAGGTCTGTCTGCATCTCGCCGTCCGGGTCTTCGCCCCAGAGCTTCGCGAAGAGCGCGCCGACGGCCCCGCCCGGCGGGTTGAAGTCGAGCGTGACGTGCAGCACCGTGCCGCGCCCGCCGACCGCGGGCTCGAACCGCACCGTGCCCGAAGTCTCGACCTCCGAGCCTTCGAGTGAGCGCCAAGAGATGCGCTGGTTCGGCACGTCCTCCGTCATCTCGGCGTCCCACTCGACGCTGCCGCCCGGCGCCTTCGCCACCCAGTGCGAGCGCCCCTCGCCCGTCACCGTCACCGATTCGAGGTAGCGCATGAAGCGCGGCAGATTCTCGAAGTCGCGCCAGTACGAGTAGACCTCTTCGGGCGCGGCGTTGATGATGATGCTCTTGTTCACGGGCACTCTCCCCCTTTCCCCGTTCGCCCCGTCGTCGTCGGCGCTGAGCTGCTGCGCGCAGAGCACGTCGAGCGCCGTCACGGCCAGCACGTTCGCCGTCGCGAAGGTGAGCCGCGCCTTGTCGTTCTCGGGCGTGGCGTAGGCCGCGCCGAGGCACGCCAAATCGAGCGCGTCGCCGACCACCCTCGACCAGACCGGCCCGGCCGGCCGCCGCCCGCCCGCGAAGATGGCGATGCCGCTCGCGATCTCGCGCAGGCCGAACAGGCGTATCAAAGCGGTGTTGCCGCGCATCCCCGCGACCTTCGCCACGCCGCGCGGCGCCAGAAGCTCCGCCAGGCCGAGGCCGATGCTGAACCAGCCCAGCCCGCGCGCCAACTGCTCCTCGTTCACGTACTTCTTGACCAGACTCTGCCGCACGCCACTGCCGAACTCGCGGCCGTTGACGGGCGCCTCCGGCCCCGTCAGCCCGTCCTTGATGACGAGTTCGGGCGACGCCTGCTGAGACTGCCCCGAAGCCTCTGCCTGCTGCCCCGTCGCCTCCTGTTGTCTCTTCGTTCCAATCACCATTTGTGAGTCCCCCTTGTTTGCGGATTACACGGCCGGCGGGCGCGCACACGCCCGCGACGTACCGTCCCGTACATTTCTGATAAAGATGTCTTCAACGTATCAGCATCCGGTTGCAATACCTTTACGAGAATGATGAGTAATCAGGTCAGAACCGCCTGCGGTAGCGGGCGGCCCTTTGCAACTCGGCGCGCCCGGTCTGCAAAGGGCCGCCCGCTACCGCAGGCGGTTCTGACCGCTATAGCAGTCGGGCTAAGGTTTGTGCGAGACTGCAAGACGCGATCTTCTCAACAACAGATTGTGTGACGGGGCTTTCATGGACGATTCCGTTCTGAAGGGCGGGCGGCCGACGTGGGCCGAGGTCGATCTGGACGCGCTGGCCTGGAACTTCCGCGCGGTGCGCGAGCGCGTCGGGCCGGGCGTGCGTGTGATGGGCGTGGTGAAGGCCGACGCGTACGGCCACGGCGCCGCCGAGTGTGCGCGCCGCCTCGAAGCGGAGGGCGCGGACTGGTTCGGCGTCGCGACGCCGGAGGAGGGCCTGGCGCTGCGCCGCGCCGGCATCACGCGGCCCGTCCTGAGCTTCGGGGGCTTCTGGCAGGGGCAGGCCGAGGCGTGCGTCGCCGAAGGCCTCGTGCCCGTCGTCTGCCGGCTCGACATGGCCGAGGCCATCGACGCGGCCGCGCGCGCCGCGGGCGTCGTCGCGGACGTGCACTTGAAGGTAGACACGGGCATGGGCCGGCTCGGCGTGCGCTACGACGAGGCCGCGGAGTTCGCCGAGCGCCTGCGCTCGTTCGGGCACGTCCGCGTCGACGGCCTGATGACGCACTTCGCCGCGGCCGACGAGCCGCGCCGCGACTGCTTCACGACCGAACAGCTCGGGCGCTTCCGCGAGGCGGTCGCGGCCATCAAGGCGCGCGGGTTCAATCCGACCTACGAGCACATGGCGAACTCGGCCGCCACGTTCGCGCACCCCGAGACGCGCGGCAACATGGTTCGGCCCGGGGGCGTGCTCTACGGACTCTGGCGCGACGTGCTGCCGCCGCTCGACGACGCGCCCGAGCTGCGCCCCGTCATGTCGCTGCGCACGCACGTCACGCTGCTGAAGCGTGTGCACGCGGGCGAGACCTTAGGTTACGGCTGCACCTACGAGGCCGCGAGCGAGATGACGGTGGCGACCGTGCCCGCGGGCTACGCCGACGGCTACATGCGCGCCCTGTCGAACCGCGGCCGCGTCATCGTCAGGGGCCAGTACGTCCCGGTCGTCGGCCGCGTCTCGATGGACTTGACGCTTTTGGACGTGACGGGCGTGGAGGGCGTGCGCGTCGGCGACCGCGTGACGCTGCTCGGCGCGGACGGTGAACAACGGCTCCCGGCCGAAGACCTCGCGCGGACGGCCGGCACGCTCTCCTACGAAATCACCTGCGGCATCAGCGCACGCGTCCCGCGCCGCCACGTACGAAGTTGAATGTTAGTAGATGGAAGAAGGACGCCGAACCGAAGTCCCTTCTTCTTCGGTTCGGCGTCCTCGTGTAGTTGAGTTCGGGTTGAAGTTACTGCACGCGCGCGTTGGAGATGTACGCGCCGACGAGCAACTGCTCGAAGCTGGCGGCGGGGAGTCCGGCGAGGTTCGTGCGGAGCACGGTGTCGGCGGGAACCCTGACCTGAATCTCCTGTTTGGTGAACTGCTCGCGGACGGTGATGGTGCGCGTGCTGCGGTCGATGCGGACGATGGAGCCGCTGATGGAGCGCTCCTTCGACGAGTCGGACTTGGCGAAGACGTTGGAAGAACCCGCGACGATGACTGCGACGATGCCGAAGCTCATGATGGCCTGTTGAAGTCTCTTCATCACACCTCTCCTTGAATGATACGTATGATTGCGTTGCCGCCCCGCGCGGGGCGTCCCTTCGACCTCGGCTCCCTTACTGCCCGGAACCTGTCATCGGGTTCATTAACGCGAGGCCGCGCTTTTAAGTTCCGGCCGGGTGAATTTTTTTTAGGAGGGCGTGAGGCACGCGCGCCGAGTGTCGAAGAGGCCCGGCGCGCGTGCCTTCGGTGTGGGGCGAGGTGGTGTGACTTAAGGCGTGTTGAAGTGAACGGTCGTGACTCTCGTCGGTAATCAGTTGAGGACGAAGTTGTACGTGATGCTCCCGGTCACCTTCACGGGCTGGCCGCCGAGGATGGTCGGCGTGAAGCGCGCGCGGTAGGCCGCCTGCACGGCCGCGTTCAGGAGGAGCGGGTGTCCGCTCGCAGCCTTCGCGGAGATGACCTTGCCCTGCTCGTCGATGACGATCTGCACGGCGACCGTCCCCTGCACGCCCGCGGCCTTCGCGATGGGCGGGTACGGCGGCGCGGGCTTCTCGACCGTCTTGCCCGTCAGGATCGAGGAGGGAACCCTGACCGGCCCGGTCGGCTGTTGCGGCGTCGGCTGAGCCTTCGGCGGCGCCGGCGGCGCGGGCGGAGGCGGCTCGACCGGCTCGGTCACGGCCGGCCCCGTGGTGCCGCCGCCGTGTGCGGGGCCGAGGCTGGTCGGGCCGATGGGGCCGCCGCCCGGCTCGGGCGTGAAGTTGTATTTGCCGATGGCGACGGCCTGACGCGGGCCGACTTGGGGCGTGTCGATGCTGGCGACGCGGTCGGTGTGGTAGGGCGTCTGCGTCGAAATCTCGGTGCGCACGGCGATCTGGTTCTGGCGCGAAGGGCTCGAAGCGGCGCGGCGCTCTTCGCGGCGCGCCTCCGGCTCGCGCGCCTCCGCGGGCGGGAAGCGCATCAGCGAGACCAGCTCGTATTCGGGGTCGTAGTCCAACTTCGCGTTATACGCGTAGATGCTGCCGACGCCCGTCACCGCGAGCAGCAGTCCGTAGAAGAGTGTGGTGGCGAGAAAGAATCTGCCCCTGCGCTTGAGGTCGGCCGCGTGCGACCCCGACTCGATCAGGTTGCTGAACATCTTCGGTGTCCTCCATCGCGCCGGTGCCAGCGGGTCGAGCGGGACGCACCAACTTAGAAACCGCGCCGCGGTGTCGGTTCCAGAAAGTCCTTGAACTTTCAACTTTGAATTCATAGGATGGTCACGATTCAAAACAGAGAAGGGGGCGAGTGGCATGGCGACGAGCAGCGAGTGGCACGAGAGCTACGGGCAGATGAGCGAAGAGACGCTCAACTTTTCGAGGGCTTTGAAGTCTCTGCAGGAGGAGCTGGAGGCGGTGGACTGGTACAACCAGCGGGTCGAGGTGACGAAGGACGAGCAGCTCCGCCGCATCCTCGCGCACAACCGCGACGAGGAGATCGAGCACGCCATGATGGCCCTCGAATACCTGCGCCGCGGCAACCCCGTCTTCGACAAACACATGCGCACGTACCTCTTCACCGAAGGCGACATCCTTGGGATAGAAGAGAAGGCGGAAGAGTGAGGGATTGATTCATTGTGTCATCGGTTCATTTATTCATTAAAGAAGACCGACCGGGTTTTCAACTGAATCAATGAACCGATGACACAATGAATCAATCTTCATGGCGAGCAGAGGGGGGGGTAATTCTCAACAGAGAGGACGAACCCTTATGAGCCTACAGACCGCGCAGGCCAAACCCGCGGAGGAACTCAACCCCTTCAAGATCGCGCAGCAGCAGTTCGACGCCGCCGCCAACTACCTCGACCTCGACGATTCGATGCGTCAGGTCTTGAAGCACGCCAAGCGGCAGCTCGTCGTCTCGATCCCCGTCAAGATGGACGAGGGCCACGTGCGCGTCTTCGAGGGCTACCGCGTGCAGCACAACGTCGCGCGCGGCCCCGCCAAGGGCGGCATCCGCTTCCACCCGGGCGTGACGCTCGACGAGGTGAAGGCGCTCGCCTCCTGGATGACGTGGAAGTGCGCGACCGTCGGCATCCCTTACGGCGGGGGGAAGGGCGGCGTCGTCTGCGACCCGAAGTCGATGTCGCAGGGCGAGCTCGAACGCCTGACCCGGCGCTACGCCTTCGAGATCGCGCCCATCATCGGCCCCGACCGGGACATCCCCGCGCCCGACGTCTACACCGACGAGCAGACGATGGCCTGGATCATGGACACCATCTCGATGGTGCGCGGCCACACGGAGCTGGGCGTCGTGACGGGCAAGCCCATCGCCCTCGGCGGCTCGCAGGGGCGCGGCGAGGCGACGGCGCGCGGCTGCCTCTACGCCGTGCGCGAGGCCTGCCGCGTGCGCGGGATAAATTTGAGGGACGCGCGGATCGCCATCCACGGCTTCGGCAACGCGGGCGCCAACTTCGCGCGTCTCGTCTCAAGCGAGGACGGCGCGCGCGTCGTCGCCATCGCCGACTCGCGCGCGGGCGTCTTCAACGAGCACGGCATCGGCGTGCAGGCCGCGCTCAGGCACAAGGCAGAGACCGGCACCGTCGAAGACCTGCCGAACACGCAGCCCATCGGCCGCGACGAGGTGTTCGAGGTCGAGTGCGACGTGCTGCTCCCGGCGGCGCTTGAGAACGGCATCACGCTCGCCAACGTCGAGAACGTGCGCGCGCGCGTCGTCGCGGAACTGGCGAACGGCCCCGTCACGCCCGGCGCCGACCGCATCCTCTTCGACCGCGGCGTCTTCCTCCTGCCGGACATCCTCGCCAACGCGGGCGGCGTCACGGTCAGCTATTACGAGTGGGTGCAGGATCAGTACAGCTACTTCTGGACGGAAGACCGCGTGCGCGAGACTCTGGAGCAGACGATGCGCACGGCCTTCGCGGGCGTCTACGCCGCGGCCGAGCGCTTCCGCACGGACATGCGCACCGGCGCCTACATCGTCGCCATCGGCCGCGTGGCCGAGGCGACCCGCGTGCGCGGGATATTTCCATAAAGGGGGAAGGACATGGACGACAGAATCACGGTCTACGAGAAGCCGACCTGAACGAAGTGCCGCGAGGCCGACAAACTGCTCCGTGAGGGCGGGTACGATTACGAGAAGGTCAACTACTACCTTGAACCCATCGGCGAGGCGAAGCTGCGCGAGCTGATAGGGAAGATGGGCATTGGGCCGCGCGAGCTTCTGCGCACGAGCGAGGCCGTCTACAGGGAACTCGGGCTCGGCCAGCGAGAGGTTTCGGAGGACGAGCTGATCCGCCTGATGGCCGAGAATCCAGAACTCATCCAGCGCCCAATCGTCGAGCGCGGGGCGCGCGCGGTGCTCGGCCGTCCGACCGAAAAGATTAGGGAACTCCTCTAAGTGAGAAGGCGATCGGCTGGCGTCCTTGGTAGTCATTTCTAGAAGACTGCATCCCGTAGGTGTCTCACATGCTGGAAAAAATGGAAAAAGGATTGGGGTTGATAGAGAGACTCCAAAAGTTGGGTATCCCACTATCCCAACTCATTCTTGTGGGTGGCCTTAGCACGGCATACTGGTATCGCTCGGACTGGATTCACGCGCACCCGAAGCTCGTCGTGCTGCTCGTTCTACTCTTCGAGACGGCGGCCCTCATAATCCTCCTCGGTGGCGCTGTCTCGCGTTTTATCGGGAAACTGTGGAGCGAAGAGTTTGAGAAGGACGCCTTAAAGGTCACGGCTACGTGGCTGCGGGCCGCCCCGAGCAAATTCACACCCGCGTTTGCAGGTCGTTACGCCAAGCAGGTCATCATCGACCACGAGGTCTTCAACGTACGTGGGCTTGGGCTGATTAGCACGTTCACGCTCAAGCTAGATCAGGTTTTCGTAGAGTTGAAGATTTCACCGTCCGAGAACCCTAATAAGTTCAACCTTGACCCAATAGCGGCCCAAGCTTTCGAGGGGGCGCGGAGCATCTGGGATTTCGTTCGGGCGAGCAAAGACCAGTCGGGAGACGCCATCGCACTCTCGATAGTAGGCCCGCCGGGGTGCGGCAAGACTACCCTTTTACAGCACGTGGCTACGACACTCGCCTCGAATCAGCAGCGGCGCCACGGGGTGCGCGCCTACTTCCCAATCCTGCTCTTCCTACGCAACCATGCGGCGGCCATCACAGAGCGGCCGTCGATCTCGCTCGGAGAACTGACCGCGCGGTACTTCTCCGGCGAGCGCTATCCTGAACTGAAACCGCCGCCGAACTGGTTCGAGCGCCAGCTTCGACAGGGAAAGTGTATGGTGCTACTCGACGGCCTCGACGAGGTGGCGCAGGCCCGCGACAGACAGACGATATCGCATTGGGTAGATCGGCAGTTGCGCAACTACCCGCGGTGCCGTTTCGTCGTCACCTCACGCCCACAGGGTTATCAGGATGCCCCGCTGGAACGCGCGAACGTGGTCGAAGTCCAGCCGTTCAACAAGAATCAGGTCAAGAGCTTCATCGAGAACTGGTATCTGGCGAACGAGGTCGTCAGCGCTGGGAACAGAGTCGATGCTGGCGTACGGCAGCGCGCGAAGAGGGAGTCGGACGACCTGTTCAGGCGTCTGGCCGACCCGAAGGCGGCGGCCCTCAACGAACTGACGGTGAATCCGCTGCTGCTGACAATGATCGCGATGGTACACCGTTACCGCGGCGCCTTGCCGGGTAGCCGCGTTGAGTTGTACCGCGAGATTTGCGAGGTGCTTCTGGGGCGCTGGCGACAGTCCAAGGGCGTGCAGGACGACGTGCTGACCGCCGACCAGAAGCGGGTAGTGCTGATGCCGCTAGCGGCCCGGATGATGGAGGCCGAAGTGCGCGAGGTCACGGTCGAGGAGGCAGTGTTGATTATCAGCGAGCCGCTTCAGCGCGTCGGCGTATCCGGCGCGGCGGTTGCAGATTTCCTTAAAGAGTTGCAGGCGAGTAGCGGGCTGTTGTTGGAACGTGAGAGCGGGCGCTGGAACTTCGCTCATCTGACCTTTCAGGAGTACCTTACTGCCGCCTACTGGCTGTCGGAGAAAAGGACTCCATCCGATTGGGTTGGTATGGTCGAGAATAGCTGGTGGCATGAGACCCTGCGTCTCTATGCGGCTCAGGGTGATGCGACTCCGATTCTACGCGCATGTCTAAAGGCTAACAGCGTCAGTTCTCTGACACTGGCGGCAGAGATAATGGAGGAGGGTGCGCGCGAGATTGACGAGCATGTGCGCCGCGAGATCGAAGACCGCGTCACCGCTACGCTGGAGTCGCAGGACGCTACGCTGCGTCGACTCGCGGCGGAGGTCATGCTTTCGCGCCGCCTGAACCTGACCCGCAGCAACTCCATGGTGCGCATTGATGACAGGCGCGAGATAAGCGCAACCTGCATTACCTGCGCCGAGTACCAACTCTTTCTGGATGAGATGCGGGAGGAGGATAAGTACTTACAGCCGGACCACTGGCCGGAATTTCGCTTCCCGCCAGGACAGGCGAGTGTACCCGTGCGTGGGGTACGGTTCGAGGACGCCCAGGCTTTCTGCAACTGGCTCACGAAGCGTCAAGGGGAGATTATCCTTTACCGCCTACCAACGAAGGAAGAAGCCTCCGAATATTTCACGCTGCCGTCAGAGGTCGGCGTCTGGTGCCAGGGCGAAGAACTTCTGTTGCTGCCGGAAAGAGAGCAGGAACTAAGGCGCGAGCTTTCGCTTGTCGGCATGCGGGAGATACCTTTAAGGTCTGTAATCTTCAAATCTCTCAGCATCGTCAAAGCCCACGAGCTGCTATACAAAATGGAGAAGACTGAGAACGAGGCGCTCGAAATAAAGGATCATAGTGTCAACGTCAGGCTTGACCGCAGAGTCGACCTTAACCGCGACCGCGGCCAAGCCCTCAAACGCGCCCGCACGCTCGTCAGTCGCTTCGTTCGTAGCTGGCGCTCTGAATATGGTCCTGTTTTGCAATCCCTCTCGCGGGCACATGCCAGGGGGCGCGACCGCGCACTCGGCCAGGCGCTTAAACTCACTCAGGAGCTTACTGGCACCCCGGCCGCGGCGGATGGCATAGGGGAATTGTTTGCGCAACTGGTAGGCTGTCTCATACGTATCGCCATGGCGGACACTGTTCAACAACTCCAACAGGTGAGACGCGAGTACGCTCTGCGATTGATAGTATTTGCCATTAAGTACTCTGAGACGCAAAAGAAAAAGGGACTGACAGCCTCTTGGCTGCAACGGTTGAGAGAACTTATCAACCCCACCATTACAAATGAGGAGGCTTTCGGCGATGCCTACTGGTGGTTACAGGCGGTCATGGCGCGCCAGGAGGGTCTCATACCCTCTTGGGAAGGATTTACGATCGTTCGCGAAAGGGCTGAATCCTACGGACAGTAGATTCCATGTAAAGCGACCTGCACAGCATATCTAAAGCACAGGTGTCCGTCGTCTCACAAGGCAAAATAGGTCTGTTAAGCGAGGAGCGGGAGACTTACCGCGCTTGGGTGCCTGACTGAGAAAACCAAGGATTTGTTGTAGACAAAGCCCGAAAATCTCCGTCGGTCGCCGCCAATTCGTGTCATGCGAGAGGGCGGCGGCCGTCGGATTTTATAGGGCTGAAGCGGTAGCCGTGGGATGGTAAAATGGGTCGAACTTTGGAGCTTGTTGATAAGGGCTGTCGGTTAATTTAAGAGAAGGAAGATATCGAAAGTGGCTAAGGCAACGGGGACGGTTTACGTCTGTCAGGAATGCGGGAAGCAGTCGAGCAAGTGGCTGGGGAAGTGCCCCGACTGCGGCGGCTGGAATACGTTCGTCGAGGAGCGCGCGCGCCCCGCGGCGGGCGCGGCGAAGGGGATGGCCGCGCGCGGCGGGTTTCGTCTGAGGGAGGTCAGGCCCGTCCGCTTCGGCGAGATCGAGTCGCAGGACGATTCGCGCACCACCACCGGCATCGACGAGTTCGACCGCGTCCTCGGCGGCGGCATCGTGCCGGGCAGTCTGATTCTCATCGGCGGCGACCCGGGGATCGGGAAGTCGACCCTTCTGCTCCAGGTCGCAGACCAGTTGAGCCGGCAGAACGAGCGCGTGCTCTACGTGTCGGGCGAGGAGTCGGAGCGGCAGATCAAGATGCGCGGCGAGCGGCTCGGGGTGGAGGCGGAGAACCTTTTCCTGCTGCCGGAGACGAACCTTGAGAACATCCTGGACGAAGTCGAGCGGAACGAGCCGGGCGCCATCATCGTCGACTCGATCCAGACCGTCTTCTCTTCGAAGATAGAGTCGGCGCCCGGTTCCGTCTCGCAGGTGCGTGAGGTCGCGGGCCAGTTCCTGATGCTGGCGAAGAACCGCACCATCCCGGTCTTCCTCATCGGCCACGTGACGAAGGAGGGTTCGATTGCCGGCCCGAAGGCGCTCGAACACATCGTGGACACGGTGCTCTACTTCGAGGGCGAGCGCCACCACAACCACCGCATCGTGCGCGCGACGAAGAACCGCTTCGGCGCGGCCAACGAGCTGG
>Ga0213876_10000155_pt1 | contig 72486 bp, 68 predicted proteins | sample BarmaccomBMRX_R9_FD_160113 | JGI IMG/M metagenome (GOLD analysis project Ga0213876, IMG submission 160113) | Root-associated microbial communities from Barbacenia macrantha in rupestrian grasslands, the National Park of Serra do Cipo, Brazil - RX_R9 | ecosystem: Host-associated > Plants > Roots... | reverse complement strand
CTTCGAGCTTTTTGCTGACGCTCCGGTAGCCGATCGGCGCAGTACCCCCGACCCAGATACCCTTGCGCTTGGAAGCGGCGATCTTGTCCCGCACCCTTTCCCCAATCACCTCGCGCTCGAACTGGGCGAAGGACAAAAGCACATTGAGGGTAAGCCGACCCATGCTCGATGTGGTGTTGAAGGACTGTGTGATGGAAACGAACGACACCCCGTGCTTTTCGAAAATCTCGACGAGCTTCGCGAAATCGGCGAGCGACCGGGTGAGACGATCGACCTTGTAGACGGCCACCACCTCCACCCTGCCCTCCCGGACTTCTGTGAGCAGCTGCTGCAGGGCGGGTCGTTCGAGCGACGCGCCAGAGAGCCCGCCATCATCATAGCGATCGGGAAGAAGCCGCCAGCCCTCATGGGCTTGGCTCTTGACATAGGCTTCGCAGGCCTCGCGCTGCGCATCGAGCGAATTGAAGGCAAGATCGAGATTATGCTCGGTCGATTTGCGCGTGTAGATGGCGCAGCGCAGCCGCTTTGGCATAGCGACCTTCATGGCGCAGCCTCCAAGCGCTGTAACGAGCCTCGGCCCGCTCGCACCGAAGTTCGAGTCGAAATACGCGCTCTGGATTCGGCCAAAGTAGTTCCCGGCCCGACGATCTCGGCTGTGCCGTTCTCATCGCGCAAGCCGAAGAAGCGAGGTCCGTTCCACGATGTGCCGGTGATGGCCCGCGCAATAGCGGAGAGGCTGGGGTAAGTCTTCTCCTGCCACGAGAACCCGCCGGGAACCACGATCACCTGATACACCGTGCCTTGATGTTCGCGCACCAACACGGTCCCAATCTTAAGATGCCGCACGGGTTCGCCATCGTCCTTCGCTAGCCGATCGAGGAGCTTTCGCGTCTGATAGCCAAGCCTACGGACGGCTTGCTCCTGGATGAAATAGGCGATCATGCGGGCAAGCAGATCGCGCGACAGGAACTTTGGCGCATTCCGCTGTGTCATCTTGCGCCAATATGCGCGTGCTTCATCGAGGCTGAGCGCCCGAATTTTGCTGAGCTCAGTCTCGAGCACGTTGGCCGACGGTATTTCCGTCGGCCGGATTCGCGTCTTGCGCATGGCTCAGGCGGCCGTCGGTTGGGCAGGCCCCTGCGCGACGCGATAGATAGAGGGCTTGCCCTCTGCCCGCGAGCGCTCCAGCAGATAGCCGCGCTTGCGGAGACCCGTGAGCGCCGCCCGCGTCGTGTGTGGCAACCAGCCGGTTGCCGAGACGAGATCCGCGAGGTCCGCTCCCGTTTTCCTCTGCAGCATCGAGAGGATCAGCGCCTGCTTGGAGCCTGCGCGGAATTGCCCTTGCTTGCTGGCGTCGTTCATTGGCGCAGTCCGCGGCTTCCGCGGCTCGTCCGCTGGTGCCGCGCCTGCGCGCTTCCTGCCGCGAACCCCCGAGCCGGCCTCGGCATCACCCGCGGCAGGGTCCGCCTCCTCTAATGTCCGGCTCGGCTGCGATGGCCTTGAGTCCGGTGCGCGTGATGACGAGCGCAAACGAGCCTCCGTCATCATCCTGTCGCCAGGCCGGCATGCCGCGCTTCGCGGCGACCTCGTTGACAAGTCCGCGATCGAGCAGCTTTGTGACGACTGCTTTGAGAGCGCCGCGCTTAAGATTGCTCGGGCACTCGACGGCGCGGTCATCACGCTGCGAAGCCTTTGACAGCATCATCAGCTGCGTATCGGTGAGTTTCATCTTCGCCTCCATTCGGCTTTCCGACGGGCAATCCCGTCACCAGCCGAAGCCCCGGTCGGCTCGAAGCCGCGGGGCAGGGAGGCGCGCCTCGCCGGGTCAGGCCCGACCGGTCGCGAAGACAGTAGTGCTTCCTTTGCAGCCGAAAGCCAGTCCTTTCTGAGCCTCGCGGCAATTTTCTTACGCGGGCGCTCACCATTTCTCTGGGCGGATCATGATCTCAATTTGTTCCAGCCGGCAGGTTCTTCTTCTGTTTCAGGGGGGGTATAGTGATATCCGGAAAAAGTGCCACTTTGGTCCAGCTGCAAAGCGCCTCGGCACCTCTGTTCCCTTAGACTAAACGGAAAACAGCGCCCCGTCCGATGACCGAACTACTCAATATGCAATACCATCAGCCAGCGTTTCTACATCTTTCAAGGATGTTCGAGAAAGAACTTAACTACGTCCTCACCCGCAAGTTCGCAGAATTTCGTGGGCAGCAATTTCTCTCACGCTTACCATCCAAACAAGTAATTGAAAGCGAAGTCGCTTGGAATATCACTAGAGAAATACTGGACAGTGTCGACAATGAAATGAAAAATGTAGTTTCTGGCAGAAGTGTCGCTTACTGGCTCCACATATATCGTCGAATAGGCGTATTTCTATCACCGGGCCACGAAGACAAGACCGACCACATCACCCTCGGGCTCGTTCGACAAATTGCTGAATTAGCAATCCAAAAACATGGGCTCTGCACCGCATCCAGGGAGTTTGGATTTTCGGATAAATTAAGTGCTAACCTGATCCTCGGCGGTTGGATGAAGAAGGGATTAAAGAGTCTCGGAAGTAAAGAAAAAACAGGCGCAAGAATATTTCGCGAATACAGCGCGCTACTTAAGCAACAGTCAACTTGGGTGATACGGGATTTCTCGAAGCGCGACTTCATCAATATATACGCGCTTGAAGGCGCTGCCTATCAATATTGGAGACTAACGGCGCTACTTAGGTCGCTTGGCAAAGGTGCAAGAATTATCATAGACGAGACTGGGGACTGGAACTACGTTCCCAACCATCGACTGACACAGCTGATCCAATCTATCGATAAGAGAAATGAGCAGACTAGTTCGTTTTCGTCGCTCATGGGTGTCTGGATTGACAGCGAAACCATCATGGGAAGGAAGGGGTGGGATGACGCGGACAGTAACTTGGATGTTGTTTTCTTCCCGACATACAACACGAGTAGAATTGCACTCACTGATGAATTGAAGGTTTTCGGCGTGAAATTTCCGAGCAAGTTCGTTCCAAACTTCTTCCCGTTATATCTGAGAGCAAAAGTTTTTTTCGAGCATCACGACTTTATGCGCGAACAATTTGTCAAGCTGCGGGGATATGATTTTGAATTGCTGATGAGCGTATTGGCGGGCCTTTCATCATTGTTGGTCATTCCCAGTCGCGCGATCTACGCCGACGAAGAGACGGAGCGTGAGCGGATCAGGGTGTCTGCATTCATGCAAACCCTTACCCGGGGCTACCACCTTTTTATCGGTTCTGGAGATGATCTGTTCGAAATGGTCATCGAGCGTATGTCGCTCATCTTCTCGAAGGAGTTCCACCGCGGCGAAGTTCGAAATGTCCTTGCTTCTATTACATTGTTCGAAGACCTTCAGAGGAAGATTTCTCCCTGGAGCAACGGTCCACGGTGCGTAGTTGTCCCAGCGGATGGTGTTTGCTTGGTAGATCTAGTAAGCTTACCTGCTCTACTACATTCAATATTCGTTTTCATGACAGATCGATCCGGTAAAAGCGGCACAGTATTTGAGAATTTGTTCAAGGAGGCGTTGCGACGACGAGACTTCGACGTCCAATCCGGCAGATTAGTCGCTCACGATGGCTCGCAACGTGAGTTGGACGCAGGAGTGCTTGTTGGCGATAAAATGTATCTTTTTGAATGTGTGTCCATTGAACGCCCGCTGGATTATGAGATCGGCCGCCCGAAAACCATGGCAGCTAGAAGGGAACGCCTCTCCCAGAAGCGTGACCAGGCGGAGTCGCTTCACGGGTTTGTTTGCAGGAATCGATCAGGTCGCAATTACGATTTTTCGGCTGCCAAAGAGTTTGTCTGGATAGTCGTCTCTCCCTTCGTCGAATGGGTTTGGGACCTGGGGTCGGAACTCTGGCTTGATTCTAGAATTCCTAGGTTTCTAACGCCGGATGAAGCGTTCTCACTTCTTCGCTCGGAAAATGTTAATTGAGCTGCCTCGCAGAATAGCGCGCCCCACTTAGGGGACTGTAGTTGAAAGGGCCTTATCCGAATAGCAAAAGATTCGGCGAGCCTCGCATCAAACCGTTTGGGTGATATCCCCGAGGGAGTCAGTTTCCCGTTTCGGATGAGGCGCAAAAGAGCTTCAGAATCGAGAGGGACAGACCTAATTTTGGGAAACTCTCTCAGATCGACGATCACATAGCGTTCGAGACGCTCATGATATCCACAGCAACCTAACTCGAGCATCAAGACCGGTGATCTCGCCACAGCCCGCATTATCGGCAATGGCCGAGACCAATGCACTTCGATGCACCTCAGTAACTGCGCGTTTAGTTGCGCCATGATCATCTTGGGTGCGACCAAGCTCACCGAGCGAACCAGTGGCACGAAAGAGAATATCGAACTGAGAGGTTAGCTGTTGGCGCTCGCTTCACCGGCTTTCCGCCCGTGCGCTCGCCGGGGCTGTGGGTTTCGCCCAAATTTTCGGCAACAGGCATTCGCACTGGAGGGCATGATCCGGGAACGTGATCGAGTTCATTGAACAGGGAGCCGGTGCTGAGGCCGCCGCGACGGATCTGATCGGCAGACTCCAGGCACAGGAGGAGGCTGGCGTCGGTTGCCACGGTGAGAACCTCGACAGCATGGTGCAGCCATGAAGCAGCTGGTTAAGGTAGGTCTGATCGGTGCCGGGGCGTTCTTGGTCTATGAAACCATCACGTGGGTTGTGGATGTAATCCGGCATCCGTTCCTACTCCATGTCACCTGTGACAACGGCCACGGTGAAGCGATGTATTGCCTCTACTGGGGCGGTCATTATGGTGTGCTGCAAGCGTGGGTGGCTGATATAAACAGCTTCGTGCTTACGCTCTTCTGGCTGGGCGTCCTGCTCGGTATATTCGCGGGCGTAATGTGGGTCATTCTCTGCTGGCAAGAGCGGCTGCGGAGACGTCGAGAAGAGCAGCGTCAGATGGAGAGTAGGCGAGAGTGGCAGGAGTTTTGGGATCGCAATGCAGAACACTGGACGAAGGACGACAGCGGCAACGTTATTGGATACCGGCCATGACCCGGCGTATATCCTCCTCACAAGAGCGGCGATGCAGTAGCTGCCGAGCGCCTTTTCGCCGCCTTAACCGGCATCGCCGACGGTCCTCGCCAGCGCTTACCTTTTCGCTAAGGCCCCCAATGCGCTGATTCGCGGCCGAGGACGCCACGAGGCCAAAATCTAGTCGCGACGCCCGGAATGACGGGGCGGGTCGTTCAAACATGTGGGCAGCGACGATCGAAAGTTACGATGTTCAAATTCACCTCACCTAATCCGGACCCATGCGGCTGTTGAAAACGAACTGCACTAACCGCCTCGCCAATTCCGGATTGAGCCTACACACCCCATCCGCTCTGATCGTGAAATCCGCCGGATGCAGCGGGTTTGCTTTAAGGAAGCCCAGCACCGCTCGATCCACCCTCGGGCGCTCCGGCTCCATCATGTCGAAGACGAACGCGGAGGAGCCTTCTCGTGTCTCGTGCATGATCCCTCGGGTTGGGTCAAATCCGTCACTGACCAGCTTAATCCGAACTTCGCTTTCCAACCCCGCATATGCGTAATTGAGAATGGCATTCACAGGATGCGCCGCGCTCCGGTTGCCTGCGAGCCTGAAGAGCGTTGCGCGAGGGCCGATCGTGCGCCAGGTGGCGGGTATGGGCTTGCGGCCTGTGCCCGTCCAGGTCAGGGGCACGGGCCGCCAGGCCCGAAAGTATGCAGCCGCGCTGCCGGCCTCCAAGCCTCGAAGAGACACGATGTCGGTCGGTGAATCGCATTCAAGCTTCGTGAGATCCGCATAGGCCCGCGTCATCGCCGTTTCCCATGCCGGGGATCGGCGGATCGACTTTTCGAGTGTGAGGATGCAGCCCTCGATCTTGCGGCTGACCAGGTCAATGGAGAACGCCATACGCTCCTGCGGATCGGCTCGGGTCGAGACTTGCCACGCAACGCGATGCGGATTAGCGGCGTATCCGGAGTTGCCGAGCACCGTTTGGATATGCCCTTGCCAGTCGATCCGGATCAGCGGCACACGCTGTTCGGCAAGCCAGGACAGCACGTCTAGGGATATGGTCCCGCTGCCATCCAGGAGAATGATGCGGGGTGGAAGCGACAGGTCGCCTCGAAAGAAGCGGTAAGTCTCGCGGGCCTGGGGATAGTGGGTGAAGCCGTTGCCTATCACGAGCGAGCCGCCCTCGATCCGCAGTGAGATGCCGTGGCCGCCGAGGATGAGAGAGGTTTGTTCTCGCTGACGCAACGGCCGCCGGCCATCCCGCCTTGGCAGCCGGCTTGCCCAATGCGAGCAACGATCTGCCCATTCAGCATCGTCGGCCACGAATGGTGGTCCAGCTTGGCTTATGGCGCCGTGTAGATGCGACTGAAATCGAAACGTAGCATACTCAGGACCGCCGTAAACGTAACAAAACTCAGCGAGGCATAAATGACGCTAGCCGGTGGACATTCACCGCCAGCCAAGTTGGTCTCGCTTCGGGAGGCTCCAGAGAGATTTGCCTCGCGACGTCTCTTGCGTGAGCTGGACGAAGCACTTGCCAGACCGCCGCCCCGACGGACAAAAATCAATGAGCTGGAAGGCACAGACGGCTTGAGGGTAGCTGCGAAGAGAATGTCGCGGATTTCGGAGTGGTTGCGTATGCGAGCGGAACCGTTCGTCGAGATGCAAAAGGAGCTTTTGCGAAAACTGCACGAATCGAAGCTGGAGGCTTGGGGTGTTCAGTCAGGCCCAGAACAAAAACGCGAACTTGAGCGCATCCCAAGTCATTTCTTCTTGGACCCTCAAGTGAAATGGAGCCGCAATATCGTGTCCAATCACGGGGTGACCTACTACGGGGTAGGCGTCTGCCGATCGAGGCGGGCATTCAAGAACGCAGATGTCGCCCGTTTGACAAATCCTTCCAGAGGAAGGCGGTCCAAAGCGACCGAGATTGAACGAGCAACTGCTCTGCTCGACTCGCGCGGCGTCCAGCTTGCGACGATGCAAAGGTCCAATGCTTATGAGGTCATACGGAAATGTGCAGCGCGTGATCTTAAGGCGAACGTCTCGATAGATTTTTCCGATCCGGTAATTCAGCGGGCGTTGCATGGGCGCTTTGGCCCGCGCCGCTAGTCCAAAATTCTTTATGTCAAAATAATAAAGACATTTCGACTCGCGAATTTTGAAGGCGCGAAGTGTCCCGATCCGTTTCGAGCGGTCAGGGATGCTTTCGTAAATGGCTGCAAGGCGACGCGACTATAGAGCCGAATATCTGCGACGTATCGAGCGCGCTCTCGCCCGCGGTCTCTCTCGTTCCCAAGGGCGGGGCCATGCACGTTCTGGCGAGGCGCCGATCAAGCGCTCTAGCGCTCAGTCCGACGCCAAGCTGGAAGAGGCTCTGCGGAAGCTCCGCGAAACCAACAATCAGGTTCTCGCCGCCAAGCGCGCCGGCGTCGTGCCTGAGCGCTTTCGCCGCTTCGTGCGCGAGCATGGCCTGGCCCACCGGGAAGGCCGGCGCTGGGCATTCACGGACCTTAGGAGCCAAGTGCGCGTCATCTCGAAAGGGCGCGTGCGAATGATCGAGGTCAAGGGATTTCAACCGGCGTCGCTCGTGGGCAGCCACAACGCCGCGATCGGCCGCTTCCTTGAAACCAACGACGTTTCATATCTCGAGCCGTTCATCGGTGTGTCCGTCCGCGACACGTCCGGCCGGCGCCATCTGCTCGAAACCAATCCGAACACGATCTACCGCCTCGACTCAGCCGGTGGCGAAGCCTTCGAGCAAGTCTATCGGCTGGTCATCCCGAATTAGAAAGGAGGACTCGATATGCGGAACCTTGATTCCGAACGGCGCCGGCAGAAGGCCTTGGAACGCCTCGGCTCGAACAACCCTCGATGCGTCGCTTGCGGTGAGAGTGATCCGCGGTGCCTTGAACTTCACCACCCGGGTGGCAAAACGTACACTGCCGATACGATCATTCAGTGTCGCAATTGTCACCCGAAGCTTGAGGACGGCCGCAGAGATCATCCAGGCCAAGTCGGCAATCCGCCTGAACTAGGCGAGCGCATTGGCCATCTACTGCTCGGTCTTGCCGACCTATTTGTTCTGCTCGTCGACATCCTTCGAAAATGGGGCATTCAACTCATTGAACACGCAAAGGGTGAGCTCACGAATGGCGGACCCCAGCCGTGATTCGCAAGCCCTGCAGTCCAACGTCAGATGTGGATCGCTTGCCAATCATCGTTCGGGCCTATGCGCCTTCGCCCCGTGTAAAAGCACCTTCAGGAAAGCGAAGCCCAAATCGCCGGGATGCATCGGAATGGACACTAGTCTTCGACACGGAGACCACCACCGATGCCGCCCAACGGCTCCGGTTCGGCACGTTTCAGGTCCGTGAGGGGGCAGAGCTTCGCGACGTCGGCATTTTCTTCGATTCGCACCTTCCGGCCGATGAGCTGTCCGTCCTGCACGAACACGCTGCCGAGCACAAGCTTCGGCTCCTTTCAAGAGCCGAATTCGTCGAGGAGGTGTTCTTCGGCATTGCCTACGATTATCGGGCAACCATCGTCGGCTTCAACTTGCCGTTCGATATCTCGCGCCTGGCCATCACCTGATGCAACGTGCCTTGATGTTGGCGCACTAACAGGGTGCCATCTTTGAGGTGGCGCACCCGCTCCCTGTCCCCCTTCGCCAGCTGATCGAGAAGCTTGCGCGTTTCACGGCTAAGCCCGCCGAACTCTTGCTCCTGGATGCGATGGGCGCTTATGCGGGCGAGCAGATCACGCGAGAAGATTTTGGGGGCATTCCACTGAGTCATCTCACGCCACCGCGCACGCAATGCACCGAGGCTGAGTTCCCGAATGCCGGCAAGCTCAGCCTCGAGATCGCTGGGCGACGGTACTTTCATCGAACAGGTTCGCGCGTTCCGCATGGCTCAGGCCACTGGGGACTGGGTCGACTACGGCACGATGCGGTAGACGGACGGCTTGCCCTCTTCTGGCCGCGAGCGCTCCAGCCCATATCCGCGATTGCGAAGGCCCGTCAGCGCCGCCCGCGTCGTATGGGGTAGCGTCGTCGAAAAAACTACGATGGCGTTGTGCTCGTGCAGTTGCACAAGATAGCTGATGTGCTCGATGACCCGCCTAGTTTTTGCTCTAGCCGACTCGATCCGCTCTGACACATTCATCTGTACGAACACAGTGCTCTTCAGCTCAAATCAGTTCGAGTTAGGCGGCATTAGGGCGGGCCTCCATGCTGACTTCTGTGCCTCACCAATCGAGAGTTGCATCACACCCTTTGACGTGTCCGTCGGCAACAAAAATGATTGACACCTTGTCATCATAGAAACGAGGGCTCCATCTCTTTGACCAAATCGCGATCATCCTTCTGACTTTCCCGACCCGCTTATCCACCGCCCACATTTTGATACGGCCCCAGAGGCAGGGAACAAGAGGCGACTTCAACTCGCCCTCGCTGGAGGGCTCTTCCCCAAGCCACTTTGACCAATCCATCTCATCGAGGATCCCCGGCATGCGGTCATGCATCGTCGCCATCAACTCATTCGGTTCGGCCGTGATGATGGTGCAGGTGCGCATGGTCTCTAGGCTGGCTCTTCGGATCAAGCCACTCGTCCCACAAACCGGCCATTGTCATCAGACCATCTTCCGCCATGCCGATTGCAAACGGCTGCCGGTCACTCTTACACCACTCATAAAAGTTGTCGGTCACGAAAAGGCATCTCTGCCCATGGCGCTGCGCCTTGGTCGGAGCGATGGTGCCGCTGCTGATCAGGGCAAAAAGCCATGGTTGTGATACATAGTAGCGATAGCGCACGCTATCTCAGTGGCGGCGACCGATAATAGGCTTGTTAGGTGGGGCAAAGATCTGAACGTTGTAGATGGGAAATTCGCGTCCGACTAAATAAACCACGGTCCAAGTATCTTTGGTTTTGTTCAATGCTGCGGTCGGAAGGTAGAAATCAATTCGGTGAGCATCAACCCCCGAAGTTCCCGCTCTCGGCGAACCCGGTGCGGTCAAGTACACTGTGCCGGCTCCAATGTCACGAGGTATAGAATTGTAATGTCGTTGCCAGACTTCAGCTTCCTTCGGGCTAACCCACCGGGAGACCTTTTCATAAGAGGCCGGTACGACACCCTGTGGCGCCTCAAAGATCAACTTCATCTCGGCCATGTTGAGCTCGTGGCGATCCGCCAATCTCTGTCAAAAGACTACATAACATTTGTCAGAACGATTTATAGCACGCAGTGAGAGCGAGAAGTGGGTATGTCCGCTAGCCCGAGCCGGTTTCAATGACCGTTCTTGATCAGTGTACTAACATTTAAGCAGTTTCGCTCTTTAACGACGCCTGAAGACTTCCTGCGCTTCGTTGAGTGTGCATTGCAACCTGCTTTGGAATATCTATGCCGAGCTTACCAGCATCAGCGATGATTTTATCCAAAGAGCCTGTTGATGGAGCAACCGACCAAAGATTGTCCGCTGACCATTGACCAGTCGCATAGGCTGCGGCGCCTATTGCAGCACCTATGTAAAATGCAGCCGAGATTGCTCCAATCACTTGAAAACCCTCTGGCAGCGTTCCAGCCTTGACTAATTCCAGAATCGTGACGTTCGATCCAAAAGCCTTATATGCCCCTAATATTGCGTTGATACTGGCAATAGCTTTATCTTGGCTTGAAAAAAGGCCGGTCGGCACGGGCATGCCTACGCAACTCATGGAATATTTGAAATGGTCGAGCCATGTTTTTTTGTCGGTCATTCGCACGCCTCAATTATCGGGAAAATAAGGCGGGCAATGTTTCACAATCTCGTCTGGTAAGCAAGGCGCTGCATTAGCGGCTTGAATGTGGGACGGCCGGCGCAGGTATCATCCGGCGTCGCAAAAACGCATCAGCTTTGAGACATTGATCTTCATGGCGCAGCTGCTCTGCGCTGCTCGCTCCACGCAAGCCGAATAAGCGCGGTCGTTCCCGCGGCGTGCCCGTAATGCGCAACGGTGGAGAGGCTTGGATATGTCTTTTCTCCTCACGAGAGCACGCCCGGAACCACGATCACCTGAATGTAACGTGCTGATGTTCGCTCGCCAACGTGGTGCAAACTTGGAGGTGACGCACCGGCTCCCCATCGCACCTCGCCACCCGATAGAGGAGCTTGGTGTCTCACGGCTACGCCCACCAAACGCTTGCTACCGGATGCGATGGGCGATCAGGCGTGCACAGTCAGACGATATTGGGCGCATTCCGCTATCATCTCGCGCCAGCGCGCATGCAAGGTGTCGATGCTGAGTTCCCGAATGCCGGCGAGTTCAGTCTCGAGATCGCTGGCCGACGGGACCGTCGGCTGAACTCGCGTCTTGCGCGCAGCTCAAGCCATCGTGGATTGGGCAGGCCCTCCACAGCGCCGTAGACGAACGGCTTCCATCTTCTGGCAGAGAGCGCTTCAGCCCGTAGCCGAGTTTGCGTAGGCCGGTCTTATGACTGTTCGGGTTTGTGACCTATATTGTGTGATGACGCACATGAGCGCATCCTGGAGACCCCCAAGGAATTAACCTCCCAGCTAGATGGTCTTACGACAATGTCCATGGTCTCGAATTTGCTGCTCACTGCACTTTGGCTCCGGCACTGGAAGCTTTTCAGTACATTCAGCGCATTAGCCTGCGTTATCACTCTTTTAGCCCTATGTGCCCCAAGCCGCGCTGATTGCAATGGTGTTGATTTGTTCGACCGGCTTGGGACCGAAGATCCATCTCGCTTGGCGGCCATTCAATATACAGGGCGTTCCCTTCCCTTCGGCAACGGACGCATGTTCCGCTTGTCCCATCCAGGGATAGTTCCCTCGATTCTCTTTGGAACCCTACATCTCTCCGATCCGCGTGTTGCGAAACTTTCAACGAGGGTTACCGAGGCGATCATAGGAGCACGACAGGTGGCTGTTGAGTTCGTTAAAGGCTCTCAGAGCTTGCGGCGCCCTGCCCCCGAAGGCCGAGACACAGCAATGTTGGCCCCGATGATAGCCCGCGCCGATCAACGCCCTGATCGGCTACTGGACCCTGATGATCGTAACCTTCTTATGATGGCGCTGGCGCACCACGGGATATCCGAAGCCGCTGCCCGAAAACTGAACCCCGCCGCCCTTGTACTTGCACTGGACATCCCGCCGTGTGCCGCATCAGTTCAAGGCGGCAAACCTTATGCGGAGAAACTCATTCAGGAAATCGCACGCGAACACCATATCGCGGTTGTTGGATTGGAGACACTCGCTGGTCAGCTCAGGGCAATCAATTACCTCCCGCGAGAAATTGAACGCGACCTTCTCATTTCGAGCGTCCAATCCTCATTCTATGGCGAAGATGTAATCGAAACAGAGATTCGCCGCTATACAACGGGCGATATTGGGGGCCTAGTCGCCTGGATGATGTCGCCGGAGCCTATACCGGGCGTTCCACGATCTCGGATCCCCCCAGAATTTTTGAAACGGCTACTCGACGATCGCAATATCATAATGCGCGATAGGGCGTTGCCCCTGCTAAAACGAGGAGGCGCCTTTATCGCGGTTGGTGCAGCCCATCTCCCCGGGGAAAAGGGTTTGGTGCGCCTGTTGCAGGATGAAGGGTACCAGGTGGAAGTGCTGGAGTGACATTAAGTCGACCACAACAGCTCGCTTACCACTGAACTCTGATGCCGGCTTTGCCACCCGCACCGAAGAGGCCTTGCCCGCCTCGAACTTGGCCCTCCACGAAAGTGGAAACGCCATGGCCCAAATCAAAATTTAGAGCAACTATGCCCTCCGCGCGCAGCTTCCCTTCATCTTTCAAGGCATTTGACGCCACTCCAAAAACTCCGCCCTGAATGAAGTCTCCGTGAACGACGACGTCATCATACAAAAGGCCAGTCAACGTCGCAGTCGTTGGCGTGCCTCCCAAAAGACCGCTAAACCCAAGGCGCGTCCCGCCCTGCAACCGAACGAGATAGCCGTCTTTCAAGCCCAGCAGGGCCGCGCTGCCACCATAAGACGAGAGGGTATATTGAATTCCGGCTGTGGGCTCGACCCAGATACCCGGAAACAGCGCAATTCGATAATTCAGGTTATCAGCCGCGGTAAGCTGATTGAGGTGTGTGCTGCCAGCACCTACAAAAGGGACGGTAAATGGAACGACGGCAGGGGCTGTAGGCTCGGCCGCGAAGGCCAGAATCTGAGAAGTCGTCTCGTCAAGGTTGAGGAAGTCGTTCTTTAGCAACAAGTCATTTGAGAATGGTCCATTGAAATAAGTGGCGTATAATCCCGCGCTAGGGCCAGAAAGACTGACTTTCACATCCCCAAAGCCATTTGACGCATTGGCCGGCTGGGTTGACAGTATGGACGTGCTAACCCGAACGTCTGACGACATGTAGCCGCCTAGCACACCGACAATCAGCCCGTCTCCCCCCGAAAGGAGGCTGCGCGCAGTCAAGTCGATTCCACCGAGGACACCTCCTGTCCTCGTGGTACTCCGGGCATCAATGACGAGAGGGATGTCCTGGTCGACCAGCGTGCCAGTGGACGTCATCATTGTGCAACAGCTCAGCGTAGAGCTCGAACTTCCCGTTCGCTTTTCATAGTCTCCAAAGCCATGCGCCCAGGCACCTACATTATAACCTGAACCGTAAGGGGTCGGTGGCGGACCCTTGAATGTTGGCAAAACTGGCGATTGTGTCGCAGTAACTTCTTCGGACCGAACGGGAGGCGTCCGACGCTCACGGGGCAAGTTGCTCCGCGAAGACTTCTGCGGATGGATCTGCTTCTTCCTGCTCGCCTCTGCAGTTGAGGCTGGCGCTCGGGGGGGAGTTGCAGGCTGGCACACACCGTCCACGCGCACCAGCCCTGGCTCGCACGCCGCGGCCTCGTGGGCCCGGCGCTCGGAAACCGCACCCATCGCTGTGTCAGTAATTTCCTGAGTCGTGGATTGCGTGAGATCGCTTAACGCTTGACTACCGAGGGCAGCGCCTGAGAATGCACCAATGTCATGTACACCTTGTCCGTTGGTGCAAGTCCCGGTCTGCAGATTAATTTGGGAATGGAGAGTGCCAGTTTGGTCAACCACCGCAGTGGGGCAAAATATGCCTTGTGCATCTGCCCGGCTGATTCCCGCCAAGCTGACCGCGATGAATGCACCGATTAAGGGCACCCGGACTACAAGTGGAAACCACATGGCCATTGGCGCGCCCTCGCGTTTGGCAATCAGGAGAACTCAATTTTAACACGCGATCATCTGAGCGGATGTGATGAAACTGCAACAGACATGACAAAATCTCGCCTAAATAGCCACTAGTGCACCTTAAAGTACAGATCCTCCGCTCCCGGGAGCGAACCGTATTGATAGGGCCGCTGGCGGTTGCCTGTCGCCGTCATAACGTCGGCCGTGACCAGACGAAATAGCTTGTTGATTTCGACGCCCGGTTCCGCGAGACGCCTGACGAATGCCTCGCTGAAAGGGCTGTGCTTGCCGTCTCCGTCTTCGGCCACCTGGCCGTCCTCGGCTGCGTAGACCACTAGGACGCCCCCCTCTGGCCGAATGCTGGCAAGGCCGCGGTTCACCGATCGCAGCGCGATCGAGCGCTTCATGGTGCGCAGGAAGGGGTTGTCGCGGCAGGCGTCGAGGACAACGAGCTTGAGCTTCTTCGCGCCGCTCACGCTGTCCAGCACACGGTTTAAAGGGATTGCCTCGTCGTCCGCGTCGACGTCAGATCTGAGATGAGCATCAATCGGGACGAGATAATTCGTGCCGCCGATCTCGATGCCATGACCCGCGTAGTAAACGACCGCCCAATCCGCGGAGTCGGCTTGGTCTCGGAAGTCGCGTAAAGCATCGACCATGACTTGACGCGTCGCATCGGGAATGAGGCGGGTCTCGAAGCCGTCCTCCTTTAGGGAAGCCGCGACAGTGGCAGCATCGGGTCTCGGATTCGGCAGCTCCGAAACCACCTGATAACTCGAATTCCCGATGACGAGGGCAATGCGTCGCCCTGGATCAGGCAAGTGTGGAACAGCTGCTTTGAGAGCTTCTGCTTTGAGAGCTTCTGCTTTGAGAGTTTCTGCTTTGAGCGCTTCTTCTTTGAGCGCTTCTGCCTTGAGCGCCTCTGCCTTGAGGGCGTCTGCCTTGAGGGCCGCTGCCTTGAGGGCCTCTGCCTTGAGGGCCTCTGCCTTGAGAATGTTGTCCAGATGCGCCTTGGCAATCGCTTGCGCGGGCTTGGCCTTTTCGGCGTCGATATCGGAAGGGAGCGCCAGAGCCTTTTGGAAATCCACCTTCGCAGCCGGGACATTTGCCTGCACCTCTTCCACCAATCCCCGACCGGTGAAAGCTGCCACGAAATCGGGCGTCACGTGAAGGGCCTCGGTGAAATCGGCGAGTGCCCGGTCAAATTCGCCCATTGTCCGCAGCGTTTCTCCCCTGAGGCTAAGCGCCACGGGAGATTTTGGATTGAGGCTGACTGCTTTATCTAGATCCTGAAGCGACTGAGCGAGATCGCCCTTTAAGCGCCAGATTTCGCCGCGATTGGCAAATGCGACATCGAATTTCGGAGAATGCAGGATCGCTTCTCCGAGATCGACGATCGCCTGATCAAAAAGACCCTTGTCTCTGTAGACCAAGGCGCGATTATTATAGGCCTTGGCGAATTCGGGGGCGAGCCGTATCGCTTCGTTATAATCGGCGAGCGCCTGTTCGCGATCTCCCTTTAGCCGCTTCGCCTCACCCCTATCGCTCAAGATTTCCGCGTTTTTGGGATCAAGTCGCAAGCCGGCGTCGAGGTCACTTATCGCGCCCGCCAAATTGCCCTTATCAAGGAGAACGGACGCGCGCCCCACATATCCCCTCGAATCACCCGGCGAGAGCTTGATCTCCGCACTATAGTCAGCAAGGGCCCGGTCCAAAAGCCTTCTATGGTGAAAAGCGAAGGCCCGATTGTGATAGGATTTCACGTACTTCGGGTCTAGCTTCAGAGCAGTGTCGAAATCGGCTATTGCGAGCTCGAATTCCTCCTTATCATTCAGGGCCGCGCCACGCGAGTTGTAAAGCTCGGCCGAGTTGCCATCAAGCTTAATCGCGCGATTGAAATCGGCGATGGCCTCGTCGACGTCGCCGCTCAATTGTTTGGCGAGACCACGGTTCTTGTAAGCGCCGACGAATGTGGGATTGCGATTTATGGCCTCGTCGAAGTCACGAACGGCAGCCGCGTAGTCACCTAGACTGAAATAAGCATTTCCCCGATTGAGGTAGTAGCCAGCTACATTTATCCCCTCTGGCCGCTCTTCGAGCAGCCGGGTGCAGGCGGGAATGCGCTTATCGACATTATCAAGCGACCGATCGCAAACTTTGGCGTCGTCAGCTGCGCCGAATCCGTCAGCGCTCGGATAAAGCGGGATCGCCGCGAGACCAAGCAAGACCAATCGTGGCACCAGAACCCAACGACGCTCGGACCTCATCGAGCCCACCCGATCAGCCAAGAGCCCCCGCTAAGTCTCGAACTCCTCATCCAGAGCGGACTGCAGCACGGCGAAGATCACCCTGAGTTTTAACCAAGCTGATTATCGGCAGAAATCGCTCGCAATGCAAGGGATTCCGCAAAGATGTTCGCAAACATCAGAGCACTTTTGGCGCTCGTTGATGAGGCGTATCTCTCTTACGTTCATAGTCTGCCGGCGAACAGGAAGGGGCGCTCATACTCGGATGTTTTTTGCTGTAACGACTAGCCCCGCGACCGGTTTTCCTGCTTCTTTGCGCAAGATGTCCCGGCGGATCGCGACTGCCTTCAGCCCAGCCCCTCCGATAACGTCAGCTACATAGCGCGGCCCGTGCGCATATCGGCCATTTGGCTGGATCCGGTATCCTGCCGGCGGACAATCGTCGCCGGCATCCTCTAGGGTGAAAATAAGATGCCCAAAGCCCTTTAATGCCATGGCGGCGGCCCTTGTCACTCGCTTGAGCGCGCCGAAGTAGACGAGCGTATCGGCGGAGACGATCAGGTCAAAGGCGTCCTGAGAGGATTCAAGATACCCGGTGAGTTCCCCCTCAATGAGTTCATGATAGACGTTTTGTCGCCGTGCGCGCTCTAGCATCTTTGGCGATAAATCGATACCGGTAAGATGATTTACGCGAGGAGCGATCAATGGCCCACACAGCCCAGTACCGCATCCAGCATCCAGGCACCGCAATTCGGTAGCTGTTCGAGAGCCGGAGTGAGGCAACGCCTGGGCAAGAGCGTGGGCGATCAGGCTAGGAGCACGATAGTTAAGCTTTTGGAGCTTGACATCGAAAGTGTCTGCAAAGGAATCAAAGGTTACGCGGAGATATGCATCATTCGCCCGTTCTGGGACGCCTTCCCCGGTGCAGGCCGCGTAAAGATGGCGAGCGATAGGGTCTTCCGGTGTCTCGGCGAGCCAGTCACGGTAGATTTGTGCTGCCTCCTCAACCTTGCCGAGGACGCTATAGGCAATACCAAGCATCTGGCGGGTCCTCGGATTTCTGGGCTCAAGTATCATAGCTTTGCACAGGCAGATCACCGCCTCCTCGGTCCTGCCGCGGCTCCGCAATAAATTTGCCAGGTTTTGGAGAGCGCCCAGGTGCTTGGGATTGACCTTGAGGGAGCGCCGATAGGCCTCCTCAGCCTCATCAAGTTTTCCCTGTGCCCGCAGGATCAGGCCAAGATTCGCATGGGCACTGGCGTCCGACGGGCAAAGCAATAATGCAGCCCGATAGGCAGCCGCAGCCTCGGTTTGGCGCCCTTCCGCCGCTAAGATATTGCCAAGGTTGTTGTGGCTATCATGTAAGCCCGGTTCCACTGCGATCGCCCGGCGAATCAGCTCGATTGCGATTTCGTTGCGGCCACGCGCATGATTGAGGATCCCTAAGAAGTGAAGGGCATCCGGATGCTCGGGTGCTGCCTCAATTATTCGGTTGTATATTGTCTCGGCTATGTCGAGCTCGCCCGATCTATGGAGATTTATGGCAACCAAGAGAGCATCTGAGACATCCAGCTCACTAGCCAGCTTCTCACACATCCAATTGCCGGAGCTTGTCACAGTGTTCTTAGCCTAACTGCAGCGTGGTCGAATACCTTTGTGCTCTTAGCCAGGTTCGCTGGATGATAGATCAATTGGTGCGTGCATGGCCTGTCCGTCGCCAAAGCGCTCGCTCACTTGATCTGATAGGACTTGGCAGCGAATGACCAAACACAGTCGAGAAGGCGGCCGAGCTTACCGGCCGGCGCAATTTTCAAACCTTGCGCTACCTTGTACAGATAATCAACAGCATCTTGTTGGCTCGCAATTGTCTCCGGCAGGTCCGGAAGATCGACCATTTGTACAGAACGATCACTCAGGATCGCCACCACAGTCCCCATGCCCAAAGGCGGCTCGGCCAAAAATTCAAATCTCGCCAGCGGATTATTTGCATCGGGTATGGTCACGGATTCGCCCGGCTTAATCAGGTTTCGGCTGGCCGATTTTCCTGTTGTCATCGCAAGCGACAGCACGTTCGGGTAGATCTGTGTGAGCTTGCCGGCGGCATCGATATCAACGAGCAGCAAGTATCCGGGCTTCCGTGTCGCAACGCGGAAAGCGATCTTTGTACCAACCGTGAGGTCCTGGGATGGGAGAACTTCCACCGTGACACCCGCCGGGTTTTTTGTGTTCAAAGTAACGTTCGGGTGTACGGGCTGGGAGGTGCTCGGCAACTGCTCGGGCACGCCCTGAATGATGTTTACGGAGCGGTCATCGGCAGGGCTTTTGATCGGTGCAACGGCAAAGCAGAAGCACGCAGCTGCGCCAAAGAGGTTGAGAAAAGGGGTAACGATTGATGATTTTTTGGCGACCATAGGTCTGACCTGACCTTACGGCACGGTGAAAAGTCCCACGACGCCGATTCGGGCATCCGCGGGCGCGAAGCGCGTAATTACATCGAGGAGCTGCCCCGCGCTTCGTCGGCCATCAAGCTGTTGCATGGCATCTTCGAGTTTATTCATGCGTTCGCGCGAAGTGATGGCAACCACCTCGTCTGCGCCGAACGGCTCGCGCACTCGGAACGATACCCGATGGTTCTCAGCGTCCAGGATCGGCCGATTATAAGACATCGGATATATGAACTGCAGCGTGCCATCTCCGGTGATGTCGAGGAGGACTAGGGCGCGCCCATTTGCATCGCCAACGTCGACCCAGATGACATCGTCGCGACGATGGAGCGAGGCGTCAGGGAGAACACTGATCGCTTGCGGCGATTTGGCAACGCCCAGCTTGAGGTCGCGCAAGGCGGCGGTGCGATCGATCACCCCCGGCAGATCGATTTTCTCAACCCCCAGGGCAACTTTGTCCCCGCCGTCGCTGATCACGTCGTGGGAGACCGGATCCCAGATGAGATCGGGAGGGGTATTAGCATTGTCTGGTAAGACCACTTCGAACGGAGCTTTCAATGCAGCTACTTCAGCAAGGACCTGGGTACGACCGTTCAGGGGTGCCAAACGGATTGGCGCCACGTTCCTCCCGAAACTGAGGGTTACACCCTCGCTCGGAGCAACTGGCGTGAGATCCGTATCGCCGCGGGAGAGCTGGAGCACGATTTCTCGCTTTGGGTCGCGGTTCGGGGATTCCAGGGTGACTACATTCTGTCGTTCGTCCGAGACCTGATAGACCAGATGCCTCACGTAGGAGAACAACTCGCTCATCGTAACTTTACCATTCCCAATTTGGTCCGCAGCTCCCTCGATCGCCCTCGCCACGGCGTAGCTCAAAGCGCCGCGATATTGCCCATCAATGACGACCTCGGGCGCCCTCGTGCTCTTGTCAGCGGCGGCCAGAAATGTGGTTCTCTGGAAGTCCAGCGGGCTCAAGAAAGCGTCCGCGGCCGATGAAACCGGCTTAAACTCATCGACTGCGATTCTGTAGCGCGGCGTATCGCGATAAGTCATCGGGAGCGCGCGCGGATCAATCTCGCGCGCCAAACCTCCTCCATAGCAAGTGTCTGCGACGAAAATGACTTGCGCCCCGCGCGCCTCCAGCAACTTAATATAACGATTAAACTCGTGATTCAGGATTTTTTCCGAGGCGGTTGGTCCGGTCGCCGGATCGAAGTCGACCAGCAAAAACACCTCGTCTTTTCCGTCCGGCGACGCGCCTTTGACGCGTTCGTCTTCTCGGGCTCCATGGCCGGCGATGCTCAGGATGACGAGATCCCCCTTGTTCGTCCTTGCCAAGAGCGCCTCGAGTTCGCGCAGCACGGAGCTTCGATCCGCCTGCTCATTAACAAGCGTCACTACATCGATGGCTCCCATGGACCTGAGTGCCTTCTCGATATCACGCGCGTCGGCGACTGCTCCCCTGAGCCAGTTCACCTTACTGTATTGATCGATGCCGATGACGAGGGCTCGCACTTCGCCTTTGCCGGGGGCTAGCAGCTTTTCGGCCCAGGCCGGTCCGGCAAAGCTGATTGTGCCAACGAGCAAAATGACAGTGGCTAGAATTCTGACGAGCGGCATACGGAACACGTTAACTGCTCCTTTTCATTCGCGCCGCCACTCCACGCGCCGATTAAGTGCATAGATGTCATCTTGGGTCAGCCCGGCGGAATCGGCGATGTGCAAAGGCTCGTTTGCGCCTACGCCGGCTGCCTCGATTGGCATCTTGGCGCCGTTCTGCCGCAAGAACGCCGCCACGACTTGGGCGCGTTCATTCGAGAGCTTCATGTTGTGCTCCGCGCCGCCGCGGACATCGGTGTGCCCGACCACGATGACCTTGCTCGGATTCTGTTCCTGAATGGCTCTCAAGAGTTCGCGGGCCGCCTGTTCACCTATGGTGGTCAGCTCAGACTCATCGTAGTCGAAGGTTATGGGGAGCGGAAGGGCATGCAGGACGATGCCGCGCACCGAAGGTGAGTAAACTCCACCCAGTTTGCCGTCACGCTGGTCGCTCACCGTCGCGACAAACATGGCCCCCTTATCCGCCGTGCCCGAATTGGCAGCCAAAAGTCGCGACTGGGCAGCACGATCGATCAGTTCCTGGATTTCGAATTTGGATGGCGCCATCGGTGTGAGCGTTTCATTCTTGACCGTTTCGATTGCGCGGTCGAAGCCAGCGGCAGCCTGGGCAAAGCGACGCTCGCCGAAGCGGACTTCAGCCAAAGTTGCCGCAGCTTGCCAGAGGACCTCCGGATGATCCGCCTCCTCCAGCAGCTTCTCATATTCCTGGCTTGGACGGCCCCTTGCCATGAGGTCTTGGGCAGCCCTTAAGCGAAAGGCAGCCAAGCGACGCTGCACAGGTGCCTGCATTCGTCCGCATATTGAATTGGTCGCTATTTTGTCGACAAGCAGCTGTGCGTCGGCGTCACGGCCAGCATCCACAGCCGCGTTGAACGCATCGAGCATATTGGAACATTCATCTGCTCGTCCAAGCGACGGAAGGCTCAACACCAACAGAGAGGTCAACAACCAATAACGTGCCCACTTGAAGTTTGCCATCAGAAGCCATTCCACGTTATTCGAAACAGCATTCAATCAGTTTAAAGAGGCGACGCTCTCATGCAAGTGTTGTTGGGCACGCCTAAGCAACTTCGGCGGCTGTTGTTGTTCCTGTCACGCCGAAAAGCTCCCGCTTCGAAGGAGAAGAGGCTCTAGCTGCGCAGCAAAAACAGCTTCGCGGTCGCGGCGAGCTTTTCCCCCTTGGCGGCTGCTTCGCTAAGCAACGCCGCAAAGAACCTGTCGGCGGCCATTTGCTCAACCGTTTTGAGAGTCGCGAGCGGCTGGGAGCTGACGACAACAAGAAGCATTTGGGGAAACGGGCCACCTGAGCCCTCGCGAGAGATTGGCACGTCGAAAATTTTGGCGTCCCTATTTTCCCTTAGTTGATTGGAGACATTGCGCACTAGCCCGTCATCCTGCACCTGCAGCAATCCGACGGTCTGAGTGCCGTAGCCTCGGATTTCTCCGGCTAGCGATTGGCCGTTTTGAATGCTTATGCTCTTCAGTTCTAATGTAGGCGCGAGGTGATCCTGGTCGCGGACCCGACGCAAAAAATCGACCGCGGGGCATTGCGACTTCCAAATAATCTGCCCGGTCACATCGGGGGAGAAGCCGTTACTTCGCGAGAAAGCTTCATCGAAGGCATTGAAGGAGTTGGAGGATGTTGCAAAACCCGCGATGCCAGCGGAGCCTTTCGTCACCCGTACGGGAGAAATGAAAAAGCAATCGCCTCCGTCATAACGGTTGATATAAGTCATAATTCTAACTACTGGATCGACCACCTGAACTTCCGGCGCCGGACCCGCGAGTGGTGACGTAACTGAAGAGTTCATACCCTCCACCGGATGGCTCGGCGGCGGAAGCGCATTAGGTGAGGTAACTTCCGGCACGGCCCAGTTAGGCGTCAACGGTTCAATCGAGGTGCCACCGGAACTCGCCGGAGGTGACGTCGGTCCCGGCAGTGATGTTGGTTGGGCCGTTCCCGTGCTGGCTGAGGGGCCTTGTGATGCCACAGATGTCGAAGGTGAAGCCGAGTTGGGCGGATGCGTCGGTGTGGGTTGCGCCTCGACCGAACCCGACGCGGGTGGCAGAGAAGTGGTCAAACCCGGCTTGCGCGGCGCAGGTATTTGCGGCTCCGGAAGCATATTGTAGAGGATCGCTGCTGCAGCGACAAACAGGCAGGCGCCGAGCGTGCCGCCCATGATTCGTTTCTGTATCCGGGCTGCAGTAATCGATCCTGGCGCCTTCGACGCTGCTCTACTTTTGCGTTTGCTGCCGGCTGTTGTCGATGAGGTACCGCCATCCGGCCAATCGAGCACGGCCGCCATGCTCGGCGGACGTTTGGCGGGATCGGGCTGAAGCATCATGGTGAGCAGGGGCCGAACCCGCCGATCGACTCCTCCAAGATCAGGCACGGTGCGCCGCTTCTCGACTATCTCGAGTTGGGTGCCCCCCATGTCGATTGGTCGGCCAATGATCGCCTCCGCGATAACAAGCCCCAGGCTGTAGATATCAGATTTTGCGGTCACCTCACCGCCGGCGAGGCCAAGCTGCTCCGGAGAAACATAGTTATACTTGCCAGCGAACCCGTCCCCAATAATCGTGCGTTGATCCAGCCCAGTTAATCGCGAAATCCCAAAATCGATGATCTTGGCGCGCGCTAGATCCCCGCCCGGGACGATGATGTTGTCTGGCGAAACGTCACGGTGAACGATACCTCGCTCATGGGCGGCCTCTAGGCCGGCCGCAACGCGCTGGCGAAGGGTACGCGCTGTTTCGATCGAGAGCGGCCCTTTTTTTAAAAGCTGCGACAGTGAAGGGCCGTCCACGAACTCCATTGCGAGATAGTGGGCCGCCACTGCGGGATCGAAGGAAAATCCATAATAACGGACGATGGCTTCGTGGTAGAGCTTGTTAAGAGAGGATGCTTCGCGGCGGAATAGAGCAAGTGCCGCTGCATTCGCCTTTAAATCCGTTCGGATTATCTTGATGGCGACGGCGTCCCCCGTGTGGATCTCGCGTCCGCGATATATGTCGCCCATTCCTCCGCTCTCGATCAGATAGTCGATCACGTAGGTATTGTTGAGCGTGGTACCCGGCCCGATTTGGGCTTGCGGGGCTGCAGGGCTGCGATCGTCTTCCATTCCTGTCTACTCCCAAATCAGCCTCGCGGGAGCCCCAGATTTGGCAGGAGTGATTCCGCCACAGCGCACAACGATGACGGTAACGTTGTCCTCACCGCCTCGTTCGAGGCTGAGTTCCACGAGAAGCTCGCAGGCGTTCTGTGATCGATTGGGAACGACCCGTTCGAGAATTTCTCGGTCCGATACATGCGCTGTCAGCCCGTCGCTGCAGATCACGAAGATGTCGCCATCCAGAAGAGGTCCCATTTCGACATCGAGCTCAGGATGGTCTGACGTGCCGATGGCACGCGTAATCACGCCACGCTGTGGCCAGGTTATCGCTTCCTCTGGCGTTAATACACCTTTATCGATGAGGGCCTGAACTTCTGTGTGGTCGTGCGAGACTTGCCAGATGTTGCCATTACGAATGCAATAGACCCGACTATCTCCCGCCCAGACGCAGGCATAATGGGCATCATAAATAAGCAGCACTGCAAGCGTTGCCCCCATAATGGAGCCTCCCCGCTCATTGCGGATTTGCTCGAGGCTGCTGTTGGCCCTGCGCACGCGGTCCTCACAAGCTGCCAGAAGACGCCGAGCCGAGCTTTGTGGCTTGATTGATTGCAAAGCCGCAACAATAGTGGAGCTAGCGAGCTGCCCTGCTTCATGTCCTCCCATCCCGTCTGATACCGCCCATAGGCCCGATTCAGGCAGGACGACATGCGCATCTTCATTCTGAGCACGAACATTGCCCCTATGAGTGGCGACGCCCGTGTCGAACTTCGAATTGCTGCGCAGTTGCATAACGGTCCCATTCTCGAGATCACTTCTCCAAATATCCGAAATCCCCAGTCAGCATTCCGGTGAACACATTTGGGTCAGGCATGCGACGCCTAGCCAGTGCAATCGCTGGGAAGCCTTCGCCGCCTGCGGTCCACCAATAACTGCAGCCTGCATAAACAGACGCGTGATCGACCACACGGGCCGATGCGAAGATATCTGAAAACGAGTCTGCTCCCGCCCACATAATGAGGCTTCCTTCGTTGAGGAAGACTGTAGTCTTGCGCGGCACGGATGCGACCCAATCGGCTGGGTGTTCTAACTCCGCGAGCGATGCCGAAGTCGCATCGAAGTTTACGCTTTCCTCCAGCATCGAAAGCAGGAACTTTTCCGCCATCGTGAACCACTTTACTTGGGGTTCAAGTTCAGGCGGCGGAAAAGAGCGCTTCTCGTCCGCCCGCGCAAAGAGGGTGAGCGGGAAATATCGGCCGATGCCGTCAAGCGAGGGCATAAATGCCCCGACCACTGTACGTCCGCATAGTTCCGCGCCGAGCCAAAATCGCCAAATCGGCGCCCTCAGAAAGGCCGCGCGCCAGCTGCCCCCAAGCTTGAGCGTGCTCGCGGACATGGCCCCTTGAATCCAGAATTCCCAAAGGGCAAGAAATTCTTGGGGCGCCGCCACGGCGATGAAATCCCGCTTGGCGGGCAGTTTTCCGTAAAGCCCGCACTGCATAACCTGCTCAAATCCCGCTAGGACAGTGGAAGTCGCGCAGGAGCGCTGGACTAAGCGGATTAGCGGCCGATGCTGCGGTGAACTGATACCGCAGGTCCCGACCGGCGCCGAAAAAGCTAACACGGCCCTCGCCATTGCTCAAATCATCAAGCAAATGAAAGAGCGACCAAACCCCGCTCTTATTGAAAACTGTGACGACGTTCTCAGCCTGACTTGCGGCGGGGCTCGTGGTCGGAGCCGACACCGACTGTTGCGGCTGGTCCGCTGACGTCACCGTGATCCTCAACTGATAACTGCCAGCTCCCGGCCATTGGACCGCAATTGGCGCGCTATTGCCTGTCTGACTGATGATCGTCGCGCCGTAGAACTCAAGCTTGGCCGTTACGCCGGGTTCGGCGAGGACCGGCGGCGTCACGGTGAGCGCGAAGGAGGGTTGCACCCCTCCTGACGCGAAGAAGGCATCCCGGATCTCGGATGCGCGTTGGAAGCTGTGTAAGGTATTTGTCGACAGGCCCCGTGCGACCGGATCTGCTCGCCAAGACCAATCGCGCGCGCCCTTGGTGATATACTTCTCCAAGTATTTCGTCGTATACGCGTCCATAACTCCGTTTGGGCCGAAGATCTTGCCGAAATCCACCAGTCCAATCTCGCGATCCGACCCTCGCACGAAAGGATAGCGACCCTCGACAACGACCTTGCATGATTGCGTGACCTCGCTCAAAGCCTGCGCCATCAGATTTCGTGCGCCACTGATAACATCACTGTCGAAACCAGAGGCTGCTGTTTTCAGCATCGCTGCAAAGGGCTGGGGGAGGCTCGGCGCAATGGCCTTCAAATTACTGACCTGGACCTGGAGATCGGAGTTCGCTTGCGCGGCTTCGCTCGGGCTGGTGGCAGCGGTTCGCATATCTCTTAAAATGTCGCCTAAATTTTTGAGGAGCACATCGATCGGCCGGCCACTGGCATCGCCAACAAGTACCTGCTCGAATGGTCTGAAGTATTCCTCGATTTCTGCTCCCGGCGCATTGCCCTGCAGCAGGATTGGGCTGGTATTATTCGGGGCAGCAGCTTTGTCGTTCGCACCGGCGCTTCCGCTCGGCTTAGCGTCGAAGCCCGGACGCTCCCGAGTGACTGCCGTTTCGCTGCGAATCGATTCTAGTAGTAATTTGATTGGCGATGAGGGCGACGCTGCGGAGGTGAGCGCCGCAAAGGTCTTGTCATCAGTAAACCGCTTCAGCTTAATCTTTTTCAGCGTATTTGTCCAAGTATCAATGTAATCCTTTGTGTATAGACGCAACAGATCTTGTGGCAAGGAACCATATTGTTCTTTTACCAGTGATTGCGTTCCGGCCTCACCCAGAACCCAACGTTCCTGGTCCATCTGATCCGCTACAACGTTCAGCTGCCCTAGAAACGCCCGGTGAAAACCCACATACGTATAGAAATACGGGACTTTAATCTCATCGAGGGTCTCAGTCCCAGTGGGTTCGAAAACCACGCCGACATCCCGTCCTCCCTCTCGATTAAGCACCCATTCCGACCCGGATGTCGCGGAGGCTTGTGATCGCAGGAGCTGATAGGCGCGTTGGGCGACGCTCAACTCGGCCAGAGTCCTTTGAGAATCCTCGAGGAGCTTGCCATCGAGGGCGACTAGTGGCTCGCCGCCCGCGTCGAGGTCCAGCATTGCCTGCAGGTGCTCGGCAAGGCGCTTCCTACCCGGCTCGTTGCCCTTGCCCTTGTAGAGATTGTCGGCCCAATCACGCTGCAGCCACTCGGATAAAAGGGCCTCGTCGACTTTATGAAGTCCACCGAGCATCATATAGACTTTTAGCGCGGGGTAGATGAACGCAGGATCCGACCGTTTGGCAATCAGCTGCTCCTCGATCCGATAAATGAGACGAGGCCTGAGCATGCGCTCGAGCGCGGTGTGATAAGCTGTGATCGCCGCAGATTTCAGGCGGGCGTGCTGGCTGAGCCCGAATGTGGCACTGAGTGGTATGGGTTCGTCCTTGAAATCATAGCCGGCAGGCATGGTCCGCATTTGATCGAGTAGTCTAACGACATTTCTTAGGTCGTGATCGGCTATCGCGGTCTGGCGGAGCGGACCGCCCGCTTCGCCCGTGGCCTTGGCAATGTCATTGTTCGTTTGAACGATCTCCGCAACCGCGGCGCGGGTTTGCGCGATCAAGTTCTTATTACGGATGTAACTCGTGTACCAGGCGCTGACCAATCCTGCGGAAAGCAGTATTAACGCAGCGTAGCCGCAGGACCTTATGATGGCTGCCCGCCGGACCGCCGCGCGGTCCGTTGAGACCCAGGCGGCCTCTCCGACAATCACCTTGGTGATGAGATCCGTCAGAAAATAGCTCCGGCCTTTTCCAGAGTAGGCGGAGCTTGCGACCTGCACTGTGCCGAACGTCTTTTCCAGTGCTCCTATCAACTGGTCTATCGGTGTCCCCTGCTGGGTTCCCGAGGTGAAATAGAAACCGCGCAGAGTCGCGTTGGCGTGATAGCGCGTAGGCTCGAATATTTGGTTGAGGAAATCGTGCAAAGATCCCTTAAGCGCCTCCAGCTGGGTTGGAAAACCATAGACCTGCACGCGGGTTGTAGGATCGGCCTCCTCTTGGAGCCGGTCTGGCATGTCCTCGTTGAGCCTCTGGACCAGTGCCTCGAATTCGTCGGGAACCTCGCCGACCCGGTTTTGCGCCTTGTCATCTGTCTGAAAAGTTGCACCAAAAACTTGACGGCGCTCCCGTTCTCCAAGATTCTGAAAGAATTCGTTGAACCCGGATATGAGATCGACCTTAGTGAAAACTGTATAAACCGGAAAATCTACTTTGAGCCGGTCATGCAGCTCCAGCAGGCGACCACGGATCGCCGTCGCATGTGCCGCGAGCTCACCGGGGTCTAACGTCAAAATATCCTGGACGCTGATGGCTAATAGAACCCCATTAATCGGCTGCTTGGGACGGCCCTTCTTGAGAGTGTCGAGAAAGGCTAGCCAGCTCGTCTGGTCTGATTTAGCGTCAGAATCCTGAGTCGTGTAGCGACCAGCGGTGTCGATCAGAATGGCCTCTTCCGTGAACCACCAATCGCAATAGCGCGTGCCACCCACGCCAGCGATTGCTGAGGGGCGGGCTCTTGGCGACAGCGGAAACTTGAGCCCCGAATTCAGTAAAGCGGTGGTCTTTCCCGAGCCGGGCGGACCAATGAGAATGTACCAGGGAAGATCATAGAGAAAGTTCGCCTTGCCGCCGCTCGCCTTTTTTAAAGTGGCAAGCGCATCTTTCATGCGGTCCCTAAGTACAACCTCGTCGCTGTCAATCTTGTTCGCTACACTAATTCCCTCGGCGACTTGCTCAGCGCGGCGCCGGCGGCGAAACAGATCGAGGCCGGCCACCGCGGCAACCGCAGCCACCAGCAAGAGGATGACGATCTCACGAATGATCGAGTTTTCGAGCGGGCGGAAATCGCCGAACGCGATAAACGGTCCAGCAACATAGACCAGCCCCGCAAGCGACGACAGGCCAAGCCCATAAAGAACTATCTGCGCTATATTGCGAATAAGCATCGCTGCCGCATCCTTCCGGCCCTCGAAACTGCCATTAGTCGGTGCGTTGGACCAACACTTCCACGCGCCGATTCTTGGCGCGACCGGTTTCCGTGGCGTTGTTCGCTATCGGCTCGTCGGAACCCTTCCCCTCGATCTTGAACCGCTCCGGACGCGACAGTCCTACCTTCAGTAGGTTCGCGACATTGGTTGCACGCGCCACCGATAGGTCGATATTCGACTTAAAGGGGCTTAATCGCCCAAGCGGCTGGTTGTCGGTATGTCCAACGATCTTTATGGTTCCGAACTCCTTCTCCAGCATGGCCGTCATCCTGGCCGCGATTGGCCTAAAGCTGGCAAGCACAGTTGCTTCACCGGAAGCAAATAGCAGACGATCCCCGACATCGATGACGATCCAATAAGGTCCCGTGGGATCCGGCACTGCGATCGTGCCGGCGGTGATCTCCGGCGCCAGGGTGGACCGAATGCGCTGCAACTGCGTGAGCTGCGTCGGTGTCGGGGGGGCGGGCGGAGGAGGCGGCGCGAGGACCGCGCGCGTGATGCTAATAGGTGCTCGCGAAAGCAGACTAAGGTTGGAATCAGCGGCGATTTCTGCCCCTCCACTTAATAAGTAACGCAGTATCACGAACAGAGCAAAGAGGAGGGCACCGATAGTTCCTGCCACGGCCCATACAGGAACGTCGAATCGCAGTTTGCGGGCTGCCAGCGCCTGCCCCTCCCAATGCGGAGACAAGTCACGGGTGACCCTTGGACGAACGCGCCGCAACGTCTCATATAGGTTGCGTTGGATCTGCTGCAGGGTGATGGCGCCACCGCCTGATGACCGGAATCGTCCCTGGAAACCCAAGGCCAAGCAAGCATGTTGCAATTCCAACACTGGGTAGTTGACGACAGGATCCGTCTTAGCGCGTTCGATCTCATCGAAGAAGCGGACGCCGCCAACGCGCTCGCCAAAGAACCGGCTCAGCATGCTGTACTGGCTCCAAACCTGCCGCTCGTCATTGGGAATGTTTTGAACAATGTCGTCAGCCGTCGCGCATACAATATATTTTGCCGTGCTCGCTTGCTCTGCTGGGATGCCTGCCTCGTGGATATCCTTATCGAAAGCCTGAATGTATTGGGCGACCTGTTCCATGAGGCTAGCGAATGGGGCCCGCAGCAGCGTCGCCCTCAATCGGCCCAACATCAACAGGAGAGGTCCAGCGGCGCGCATCAGCGGATTGGCATGCGGCGCGAACAACTCATTCAGGGGGACATGCGAGCCTGTTGCGGCAGCATCCACGTGTTTCTCCGGCTGAGCCGGCGTCGTGATCCATTCCTCTGTCCCTTCCGCCCCGGCAGGTTCGGTCGGGGCGGTCCGTGATTGTTCGCGGACAAAAGGGACAGCGAGCGCCACGCCCGGCTTCTCGGCAGTAAGTCTGCCCCCGGGATTCGGACGAAGGATTGTCCGGTCCTCCTTCTTTGGCGGCGGAGGATTGTTATTGTTCATCGGCGATCCTCAAGGACAGCCCATAAATCCATCTGCAAATCCGGCCAATCTCCGGAAAAGTGCATGCCGATCGAGCTCGCCGTGCTGAATTCAGCCCAAAGTGGCGATTTCCGGTCGAGATAGAAATAAACATGATCAGTGATCGCTCGGATCTGAGGCGGCGGGGTAGGCAAGTGGCGAAGCGGAACACCGGGCAGATTAGCATGCACAATCTCGTTCATCTTGGTGTTCGGTCCAAGTTTGAAAAGATTCGGGAATTGCATCTGGATTTCGATGAGGGGCCGGCCTGCCGCAACCTCAAGCACGAAGGTCGCATTACGGAACAGCGACCGGTCGCGGATTGTCGAGACGAAGGCGTTTTCTCGACGCTCTACGATCTCAAGCCTGATTGCCCGCCGGCCGAAGCTGATACTAAGGAACTCTTGCACGTCCCTGATCAGCGGCGCAAAGCTTGGTTCCAGATGATCATGATCATAAGCTGGGTAGCTGCGCGCCCGGCGCTCAAGAGTAGCAAACGTGGCAAGCTCGCCTGCGAGCCGGAGCAACTCCTCGAATAATCTTTCGGGATGAATGAAGCCTGAGGCTCGCAGATGTTTCAGGACGGGAATGTGCCGATTGAGAAGCTGTAATACGAAATAGTCGACGCTGTGCAGTCCTCCTCCGGCAGTTGGATCGGCAGCGTAGCGCGCCAATTCTTCGAGCTTGTTTTCGACCCATCCGATAACCCGGTCGACCCAGCCTGTCACCACCGGGTGCGCTGAACAGATCAATACTGGCGGCACGAACTTCTCGTCGAATATGATTTTTTTGTCGTGAACCTCCACGATCTCCGCGATGGGCAAGCTAACATATCCGGGTTTAGCGGCCTTCCGCAGCTCGAAACCCACCCGTGGATTAGCGATGTCGATCTCCTCCTCGGCCCGCAATTGCGAAGTCGAATCGATCAGCATCTCCGAACAACTCGTGAAGCGACTGGCGCTCTGGGCTTCACGGTCGTCCACCTCGCGGGTATTCGGGGCTGCCAGCGGCAAGGAGAGCCAGGCTATCTGCTTCGCCGCCGTTTCCGGAACATCGATCGGTGGAGGCAAAGGACTAGCACCGGGCATGTCGAAAGGTGTTCCGTCCGGCATTACGCCGGTCGCCCGACGTAGTCCAAACTTGCTTTGCTGGGCGAGATCGTAATCCAGCTCCAATTCGGAAAACCCCCAGGGATAGGGTGTCGTGTATCGGACACGGCTCTCCACCAAGTGCTCGTGATATCGGTCGTTTTGCTGTAAGTGCTGGGGTCTTAAAAATAGCCCTTCCGACCAAACTACTTTGCTGTACGACGACATCGAAGTCCTTGCTTGGCTAGGGTTTTCTTCCCAGGGTTCCTAGGATTTTTCTTCTTCACTCACCAAATCGTAATACTCGGCGAAACGTAACATAAAAGCTTGCAGCATCCCGTCCTCCCGACGACGCGTGGTCGCCTGCCAGCGCGCCGTGTAGGTATCCCACAGCCTCGCCTTGCGCGAGCCCATGAAACCGCTGATGCCGCCATCCGGCTCTAAGCTGCCTTCGATCGATTTCGGATCAAAGTCTTCGGCTAGTCTCATTAAGGCGGCCTGCATAGCCGAGAGGGTCTTTATTTGATGGGCCTTGATATCGTTGAAGCCTTCTTGCAATGCGTATCCGGCATCTAAATAGCTACTCGTCCTGTGCCCGAACATGATGCGCAAAGCGTCTTCGCTATTAGGCGAGAACTTCAATGGATTGTTATCCACTGCCTGTATCATGGTTTGGTTCTGACTGCGACCGAAGCGCCTCGCCTGCTGCCGCGCCTTTAGCAATTGCCTCACATTCTCGACCACAAGCAGCATCAAGCGGCCCAGGCGCTCCGCAAACTCATCGGGAGAGGCTGGGGCAAGCGAATTCTGTGGCAGGTGGGCGCCCTTGGCAAAGCTGCGGGCAAATTGTTCCCACGAGAAGGACAACTCCGCATCAGGTGCGTCCGAGTATGTAAGCGAAGCCGCATTGGTTTGGTGTTTCGCTCCTTGTCCGGACGCAGCATCGCTCTTCTCGACGGCTTTGTTCGTTAGCACGGACCCCTCATCCCCGGGCGCCGGCCTCCGCGGATTCGGCGCTGGGGTGGGCTGTATGGGCACAGTCGGCTCCGGCAGTCTGCTGGGCGCCCAGTCAAGCTCCTCGTTAGGTACTTCTCGAAAGGAGGGGCCCTCTAAAGTAGCCGGACGCAACGAGAAACCACCACGTGGCGCATCAGGCACGTCGACGGCCCACTCGAGGAAATCCGGACGCACACGGTCCGTAGAGACAGCCGGATTGAGCTCTTTGCGGTCGAGTGGCGGTGCAGCGTCATCCCCCCCTTCCCAGAGATCCTCCTGTTCGGCTCGCGGTGGTGCTGCAACAAGCACGGAGGGGGCATTCTCGGGGGCCTGAACGTCGGGGAGGTCATGTTCTACGACGACAATGTAGTGGCCGATCGTAAGGCGATCCCCATCGCGAAGCAGATGTGGGGATTGCACGCGTCCAGGGCTATCGTTTAGATAGGTGCCGTTGGTCGAAACGTCGTAAAGCCAATAGCCGCCGTCGCGATATTTAATCTCGCAGTGCTTGCCCGAAATGTAGCGGGTCGGATCAGGTAGCGCCCAGTCAAGATGCGGATCGCGGCCAATGTCAACATTGCGCTTGCCCGTCAGGCGGTAGATGAGCGGTCCGCCATCGGGAAGGCGAGTTTCGTTCTCGATCTTGAGGATGAGACCCATGGTTCACCTCTGGCCTCGGGCGGGGTGCGAGGACCCGCCAAGTTTAGAACATCCTCTCACGTCGATCGCACTAATGCAGCGGTTTCGTTTGCCGCCGTATCAGCGAGAAAGGTCGTCCCCACCATACTATCCTCGCGGCGGCCCAACAAGTAAGTACTAAACAACCACATGTTCGAGTTTACCCGCGAGATCTGCTTCTTAAGAAGACTTGCGCAGAAGCTGCAGTAGTCTCGTCGAGCCAACGGCGAGCTCCCGGAAATAATCGAATAGTCTGTGTGCCGTGCCGGGACTGTCTCGGGCACCGACCTGCGCTCTAGCCGGAGACCAAGGCGCCGGGGGACGAGTCTACGCCGGCGTTAGCATCGGGGCTAGTCCATCCACAGTGAGTGCTCCTGCGACATTGACCTCTCCGGTAAGGTTGATGACAGGCGCCTCGATATTTATTGTAGCTTCGGCTTGAACCTCAATGAGTGGCGAAAAAAGAGATATTGATACTGGAGTAATCGTAATCGTGCTCGCTCCGACTGTCAGTGTCATGGACAGTGTAGCAGTTGTCTCGATCGATTGGTTCACCTCAGTAGTCTGATTACCCATGATCGTAACTTTTTGATTACCCATCTGCACGGATAGCTCGTCATCGCCATTCTTTAACGTGGTCGAACGCGACGCGCTTCCTAGAGGAGGTGTGAAGTTTTCGCCGATCTCGCGCGTTTCAGAGTTCAAGATCACCAGTTTCAGATCTTTCTCGGCATGCACGCCTATTTTTTCAGAACCCTTCTTGTCCTCAAAGATAAGCTCGTTATAGCCGCCATGGCCCTTGGATGAATCCGACTTCCATCCGGCAATCGTTTTGTTATCGGGCAAGGTGTAGGGAACCTTGTTATCATTGTTGTAAACAGTTCCTGTAACCAGAGGCCGATCGGGATCGCCCTCCAGGTATTCCACTACCACCTCCTGGTCGATACGAGGTATGAAGATCCCGCCCCACTTCTTGCCAGACCACACTTGCGCGATCCGAACTCTGCAGGACTGCATCTTTTTGCGGTCCCAGTAGAACTGAACCAGGATTCGGCCGTGCTCGTCCACGTCGATCTCCTCGCCCGACTTGCCCACCACCTTGGCAGTCTGCGGTCCATGGACAATCGGCTTAGGCGTAACGATCTGGCTGCGGAACGGACGATCGCTCGGGAGGAATTCATAAGAGCCTTGGTAAATCCGCTCAGGCAAGGGCTCGGCACCCGATCGATAGTCTTCGGTGACGAATGAATGCGTCGCGCGAAGCACGAGATATTGGGTGTTCTCTGAATCCTTCCAGTGCTTCTCCAGCGTGACCAGCCCGCCGGAAAATAGGCTGGCCGCGTCGCCGGAGGCGAAGCGCCGTCGGTCGAGCGACTGCTCGGCTTCCAGCCGCACCTTGGCAAAGCGATCCCCTTCGTTCTGCTCCTTGTATTTACCTGGATAGTCATAGTGCTCCATGTTCGACCGGTTATATCGTGCCGTCCCATTTGCATCGGACAGAAGCTTTGCGTTTGGCTTGAGGTAATCATAGTCCTTGAGCTCGACTTTCCCGGTGCGGAAGCGTCGATTGGCGACCCACTCATTGAGGTGCTCGCGATCTATTCTGTCGCGTCCTGCCAGGCCGATATACGGAACGGTCGCGTGGTCGAGAATTGGACTATGCGAGGACTTAGCATCGGCCATGACTAACATATGCTTGTCATCTGTATGCTCAAAAAAATAATAAATACCATACTGTTCCATAATGCGAGAAACGAAATTCAGATCTGTTTCGCGATATTGCACGCAATATTCTATCTGCGGGTAGTTTTGTGTCGTGTTGTCGCGGAAATCGCTGAACCCTCGATCGGAAAATACCTGCTTAATGATCTCGGTGACGCTCTTGTTCTCGAAAATGCGGCAATCCGAGGTGCGTGACAACAGCCAGAACCACGGCCGCAGCACCAAGCGGTAAGCGTAGTTGGTGCCGCTGACACCCATCCACTGAGCCTCCACGAGGATGCCATTGAAGAAGCGCTGGGCATTATAGGATTTAAGCTTAACCGTGCAGGCCCGCCCGATGGCCGCATCGAAATCGATATCACCGTTTTCGCTCAATGCGTCGACACGAAACTCGAAAAGATCTCCCAGTAATTCGCTGCCTTCAAACCGGACAAGAACCAGGACATCTTCGCCAAGTGGCGTCTCGAGAATGGCGAGACGCTTGGTTTGCGCAAGGTTGGGGTTCATCGGGGCCACCCGCTAGCACATCATGGTTGACGACAAAAGAGAGCCTCAGCATAGTTTAAAAGGTTTTACTGGGGAATGCTCACCGACCTGATCTATTCCCGCTGCTACGCTGACGGCAATATGGGAAATCTACATGGCAGGACTCGAGCTGGCGGCGCTAATCAATCCGATCTCGGACGAAAATCCGTGCGGCCCGGACCTCGACGAGACAGCTGATAACGACTACCTGAATTTCATGGCGACCGCCGAAGGTCTTGTGCCGACCTCCTTCCTGGTGGAAGATGAGGACTCATCTGGCAAGATCTTGAAAAAGCCCTTTTGGGAGCGAAGCGACGGCCACGCCAATATCGATTTTTCGTCGCAGCTTACCGCTGCTGGCCCCCTGATCGCCAGAACGCGCGATCTGAGGCTCATCACCCTTCTCGCCAAGTTCTCTCTCCTCGACAAGGACTTGCTGGGATTTCAGCATTGTCTTGAGGCAATCGCAGCTTTGCTTGGCAAATACTGGGATGAACTGCATCCGCGCGGTGTGGAGGGAGACTTCGGCCTGCGCCTTGCGGTGCTGGGCACGCTCGACGATCACGATCCAGTCATTCTACCCTTGCGGTATTACCCGCTGCTTGAGCACAAGAACCTGGGAACAATCAGCTACCGTACCTATTTGGCAGCAGCTGGACGCTCGGCGGGCACAGACAAAATCGATCTAGTGCTCGAGAAGGCTCTGATGCAGGACGCCGATCTCGGTGGGCTCATCAGAGTGCGCGACGCGCTCGATCGAATGAAGGAGGCCTTGGCACAGATACGCAGCGCCTGCGACGAACGGCTAGGGGCTGGAACATTCACACTTGAAGCCTTGCCGCGTCTAATCGAGGAAATTCGTTCGGTTTTGGAAAGGGTCATCACGGCCCGCGATTCCGCGGCGGCGAGCGTATCGAATGTGCCACCGCTGAGCGTCGTCCAGAACAGGGTTGCCGCAGGTTTCGAGGGCGCACCTCCCGCTTCCGCCATGAGCCTTGTCAGCACTGAGGACGCGGCGAATGCCCTTGCGGCAGCGATCGAGTATTTCAGCCGCTCGGAACCTTCCAACCCGGCTCTCCTGCTGGCGCGCCAGGCAAAAACGCTAATCGGCAAATCGTTTCTAGAGGCAATGCAGCTTCTTCTGCCCTCTCAAATCCAGAATGCAGCGGTCCGCATTGGGTCAGAAGTCGTCCTTGACTTGTCCCTCGAACGACTCGCAGTTCCCCCATCCGGGGTAGTCGAGGCTAGCGACTCCGACCGCTGCCCCGCACCAGCCAGCGTACCGTCCCGCACTCCGCCAGCCGCTCCACTGATTGCGAACACGAGGCAGCACGCCATCGAATTACTGGCGCAAGTTGGGACCTATTTTCGCTCTGTCGAGCCGTCCAGCCCGATTCCCCTCCTTACCGATCGGGCCCGGGGTTTGACCGGAAAGCACTTCATGGCGATTCTCGAAGACGTGCTCTCCAAATCCAAAGAATAAACAGGTCAACTGACTTGCGACACTTTTGATCATCTTCCTGACGCATGAACATTTCTCGCGGTTCACGGCCATGTATTGACGGTTTGTTGGATTTCCACTTGAATGGTAAGGGAGCCATGGCGGGAAGGCATCCTGCCCGCGATGGTATAAAGGCAGCAACATTCAGGGGAAGCGCCATGGCTGACAGCGGTCAGAAGTTCATCCGCCGCAACCGCCCGCCACGCGTGCATATCACATATGAAGATCCTTACGATGCCGAGCGAAAGGTGGAGCTGCCTTTTGTGATGGGTGTCATGGCCGATCTTTCCGGCAATGCACCGGGCTCAGAGAAGCCGGAGGTGGCCGATCGGAAGTTTCTCGAAATTGACATGGACAATTTCGATCAGAGGATGGCCGCTATCGAGCCGGGCGTCTCCTTTCACACGCCGAATAAGCTTAGCGATGCCCCAGACGAGAAGCTGTCGGTGCAGCTGCGCTTCAAGAAGATGGACGATTTCAGCCCCGCGGCAGTTGCGAGGCAAATACCGGCGCTTGCCAAGCTGCTTCAAGCGCGCGAGCAACTAGCCAATCTGCAACGCTATATGGATGGAAAAGTCGCCGCGGAAAATCAGCTCAAGAAACTTTTGCAGGATCCACAACTCATGTCTGCCTTACGCGATAGAGGGCCTGTCGGTAAGGCTGGCGCAGAAGGCGAGGATGAACCGACCGAGGCGTAACGCAGCGACCCTTATGAGGTTTTGTTATGTCTGCAGAAACCGTCAAGTCAAACAGCACTACCGTTGCGGAAACACGCGAAGCAGATGAATTTGCAGCATTGCTGAAGCAGAGCTTCAAGCCCCGAACCGAACGCGCAGCCGTAGAGGTGGAGAACGCAGTTACAACGCTGGTCGAGCACGCCTTGGCCGATACGACCGTCATCAAGGGTGATGTCCTCGACACGATTGAGGAGATGATCGCTCGAATCGACAAGAAACTCACGGGCCAGGTGAATGAGATCCTGCATGCACCCGAATTCCAGAAGATAGAAAGCGCTTGGCGCGGCCTAAGTTATCTCGTTTTCAATTCGGAGACGGATTCGGAGCTCAAGATCCGCTTCTTGAACGTATCCAAAAAAGAAATCTATCGTAATTTGAAGTCATTCCCCGGCGCACATTGGGATCAAAGCCCGCTGTTCAAAGCTCTATATGAATCGGAGTTCGGCCAGCTTGGCGGGGAGCCCTACGGCTGCCTGATCGCGGATTATGAATTTAGCCATGTTCCAACGGACGTTCAGCTGCTCCGGGATCTAAGCAAAGTTGCGGGATCGGCTCACATCCCCCTCTTCACTGCCGCTAGCCCCACCTTGTTGCGATTGGATTCCTGGACCGACCTTTCCAATCCGCGAGATCTCGGCAAAGTTTTCGACACTCCGGAATACGCTGCGTGGAAGGGTCTGCGAGATGCGCCTGATTCGCGCTACGTCGGCCTTTGCATGCCTCGCGTCCTCGCCCGACTTCCCTATGGCGCAAAATCTGAGCCGGTCGAGGAATTCGCCTTCGAAGAAGAGACGGATGCCCATGCGGGTAATAAATATGCCTGGATGAACGCGGCTTATGCCATGGCCGTAAATATCAATCGCGCTTACAAAGAGTATGGCTGGTGCACGCGCATCCGCGGCGTTCAGTCAGGCGGCGAAGTCATGAATTTACCGACTCACACCTTTCCTACGGATGACGGAGGTCACGATCTTAAATGCCCAACGGAGATCGCAATCAGCGACCGCCGCGAACATGAACTCGCCAAGTTAGGGTTGGTCCCGATCATCCACCGCAAGAATACCGATAAGGCCGCCTTCATCGGAGCCCAATCGCTATACAAGCCTCATAAGTACGAGGGCAAAAACGGGGTCGAGATGACGGCCTCCGATAATCTATCCGCGCGACTGCCTTATTTATTCGCCTGCTGTCGTTTCGCTCACTATTTGAAGGTCATGATCCGCGACAAGGTGGGCAGCTACAAGGAAGCGCCACAACTGACCAGGTGGCTTCAGGAATGGATCAACGAATATGTGGACGGTGATCCGGTCAACTCCTCGGAGCAGACGAAAGCTCGCAAGCCGCTGGCTGCAGCCAACGTCGAAATCATCGCGAATGAGGAGAACCCTGGTTACTATTCGGCGAAATTTTTCCTTAGGCCGCATTTCCAGCTCGAGGGAATGGACGTTGGATTGAGCCTAGTATCGCGAGTACCTGACAAGTTGCTTTCATAGAAGTCATCGCTGACGGGAGGAATGTTCCCCACGTTCCCTGAAACGACTCAAAGAATGGAGAGGGTTGGTATGGCTGTCGACATTTTTCTGAAACTCGATGGAATCAAAGGCGAGGCACTGGATGCTACGCACAAGAACGAAATCGACATATTGTCATGGTCATGGGGAATGACTCAGAGTGGAACCACTCACGTGGGCGGCGGTGGAGGCGGCGGGAAGGTGGCGGTGCAAGATCTGCACGTCACCAAATATGTCGACAAGTCCTCGCCGACTTTGATGTTATTTTGTGCGAACGGCAAGCATATCGCCAGCGGCCAGCTTACGGTTCGCAAGGCTGGCGAGCATCCGCTTGAATATCTGAAAGTCGAACTCAAGGAAATCCTCGTGACGAGCCTCACGACAGGAGGCAGCGGTAGTGAGGATCGATTTACCGAGAATGTCTCGCTGAACTTCGCTCAATTCCACACTACGTACTCGGAGCAGAATCCCGATGGATCAAAAGGCGCCTCCCCTGACGTCAAGTGGCATATAGCCCAGAACAAAGAAGCATAACAGCGGAATGCATCGGGGGGCCCCATGCGCCCTTCTAAAAAACTGCTAAGCGCCGCAAGCTTCGGTCAGGGCCCATGTCCGGCCTGAGGAAAATCAGTCGCCTCTATCCGCCTTTCATGTTCGCGTTTCGGAACGCTTTCGAGACCCGCGATAACGTGACGAAACCCGAGGCCGCCTATTCCGACGGTGAGCGGGTTGTACAGAGCCGCAAGGGAGTTCGGGCCGCTATCACTGAACCGGTGCTACGTAAGGAAGTGGCGCGCAATCTCGATGCGCTATTCAACACAATTGCACTTGACTCGAGCTTGAATCTTGAGGGGCACAGGAGGGTACAGACTTCGATCCTAAATTTCGGCTTACCCGACCTCAACCACCGTTCCATCGACGAGCTAGGGGTCGAGGACATCAAGGATGAGATCGAGACGGTAATTAAGAATTACGAGCCTCGCCTGATCAAGAATACCGTTCAAGTGAGCAGGGATAAAAGCGTGGACACCACCGCCCTCAAGGTTCGCTTCGTGGTGCGGGCAGATTTGGCGTGCAAGCCCCTCAATGTGCCGATCGAATTTGCCGCCGATCTCGAGCTCGAGAGCGGCAAGATTACCATCAAACATATGTAGAGAATCCATGAATCGCGAATTTTTGGATCTCTTTGACAGAGAGCTGGATCTGCTCAAGGAGCAAGCAAGGGAATTCGCTGAAGAATATCCAGGTATCGCCGAGCGTCTGGGAGGGCTAATCGACGACCGCATGGACCCTATGATCCTTGGCCTTCTGGAAGGAACAGCGTTTCTTGCAGCTCGTGTCCAACTTAAGCTCAAGCACGAATTCCCGGAATTCACGAATAATTTGCTTGATCAATTGGTGCCAAATTATCTGGCACCCACGCCTTCAGTGATGCTGACCAAGGTAATGCCTCCGTACGGAGACCCGGCGCTTCGAGAAGGCAGGCGCATTGCCCGCGGGTCTTACCTAGATGCACTCTATCGGCAACGCGAGCGGAACGTGGAGTGCCGCTATCGACTAACAACAGATATTACGCTATGGCCATTCGCAATTACCGCAGCTCAATATTTTGCGACCCCCGCTCCACTCCAGGCTTTGGGAGTAGATGTAGACGCCGAGGTCGTTAGCGGCCTGAGGCTGACGCTTACTCATCGCTCCTCCGTCAATCCAAGCGAGGAGGTATCCGACGCCGAAGGCCTCAAACGACCGGAGATGCTGTTTGCAGGATGTCGCGTCGGCGAGCTTCCAATCTACTTTCTTGGCGCCGAGGCCGACGCAATAGCCCTCTATGAGCAGTGCTTCGGCAATTGCGTGGGCGTCTACATCCGGCATTTAGATGAATTCGGAGATCCCGTCCGCCCTATCCCTCGGCTGCCGGTAAGCTCTCTCGTGCAAGTTGGCCTGCGTGAGGATGAAGCGCTGCTGCCGAACGACAACCGTATATTCCGCGGCTTCGATCTGTTGCGCGAATACTTCATGTTCCCACGTAAGTTTCTCGGCCTCAAGTTGACTGGGCTAGAACTCATTCTTCCGAATTTGCGTGCCAAATCGCTCGATGTGCTTCTGACGTTCAACGTGGCAAATCCGCGGCTACCTGCGGCCGTGCACCCTGATGCATTCGCACTTTATGCGGCACCTGCCGTCAATCTTTTTGAAAAGCCGACTGATCGTATCGAGGTCAAACCCAACCAGCACGAATATCACGTCGTACCCGATAGGAGCCGATATCTCGAATATGAGCCGCACCGGATTCTCGATGTCTACGCGCATTACCCTGGGGGCCGAGAAAGGGTCCGCGTTCCTCCCTTGTACTCGGCTATGGGCGGCTCGGCATTCGGCCGCAACCTCTTCTACTCATTGCGGCGAGCGCCGCGTCGCCGCACGATCGAAGAAAAGAAATATGGTGTCACCTCGGACTATTCGGGAACAGACGTATTTCTCTCGCTTGTCGAACCAGCGAGTATCGAGGACGAGGTGAGTGTAGCCGAGCTCAGTCTGCGTGCACTGTGCTCCAACCGTCACCTCGCCGAGCATTTACCTGTCGGTCATGGCACGGCCGATTTCCAGTTTGTCGACGACACCGAGCTGAAAGTCGTCTGCGTCGAAGGGCCGACTCCGCCGCGCGAACCAGTCGTTTCCCAGCTGCGTAGCCGCGGCGAGACTGCCCATACCGGTGTCGTGACTTGGCGACTGATTAACATGCTCGCGTTGAATCATCTGGGTCTTGTCGAGCGCGGCGCGGGTAATAAAGCGCAGGCTTTGAGGGACATTTTGTCGATGTTTGCTGAAATGGGCGATAGCTCGACAGAGCGGAAGATCCGCGGCATTCGCAACCTGGACAGCCGGCCGATCATTCGCAGGATCCGCCGGCCCAGCGGGGTCGGCGCGGCACGCGGCCTAGAGATCACCGTAACCGTCGATGATAAGGCATTTGAAGGAAGCGGTGTGTTTCTCCTCGGCGCTATTCTCGATCAATTTTTTTGCGAATACGCCGCCATCAACAGCTTCACGCAGACCGTTGTGAGAACGGTTGAGTGGGGGGAAGTGATGCGCTGGCCGGCCCGCCTCGGATCGAGGGGCAGTTCATGAACTACCTTGCTGGACTTAGGAATGAGCCCTGGCGGTTCGATCTGTTTGAGGTCCTACGCAGGCTCGAGCGCAGCCATCCAGATCAGCCGCGCATCGGTGACAGCGCTTCCCTTAAAGACGAATACGTGTTGCTGGGGCAGGACCTGTTCATGAGCTTTCCGGCCTCGAACCTTAGCAGGTTCGAGACGACTCCAAAAGGTCGGGCTCGGATCTTCGTAAAATTTCTGGGCCTCCTGGGCCCGCAAGGCGCGTTGCCACTTGCGACCACGGAGGAAGCTTATGGATGGCAGCTCGCGAATAATGATGCTTTCCCCCGCTTTCTCGATCTGTTGAATCACAGATTCATCCAGCTCTTCTTTCGAGCCTGGGCGAATTCTAGACCGATCACCCATCGCGATCTCCCACTCCGTGATCGCTTTAAGACATATGTCGGTGCCATGATCGGGTTGGGGGAGGCTCATTTCCAGAATCTAGACACGGCCCCGGACGACGGCAAGCTCCGATTGGCAGGCCTGATGGCGCCTCAGACCAAGAGTTCATCCCGGCTGCGCCGGGCCATTTGCGATCTCTTTGACGTCAAGACTGAAGTAGACGAGTTCATCGGAATGCGGCTTGCACTCGAGGATACAGAGCGCACGACTTTGGGCAGGCGCAACAGTGGGCTGGGCGCGGAGACGCTACTCGGTGGCACCTGCTTCAGCGTCGAAGACAAGTTTCGCATCCGCATCTTCGTCAAGGACATGGCAGAATATCTGCGCTTTCTGCCTACAGGCGACCGCTGTGAGCCTTTGGCCGACCTTGTGTACTTCTACGTTGGGGATCAACTCGAATGGGATGTCGAGCTCGCCCTTCCCACCGGAAGTGTCCAATCCGTCACGCTCGGGAGCTTTGGCCAACTCGGATGGACGACATGGATGTCGCCTAATTGGGCGAGCCAGGAGGCATATCGCCGCGATGCACGCTTCCATCCCGCGGATCGAATGCGACAGAAGCGCCGGCAAGCCGCGCGATAGCGAACCGGGAGGAATAAATGGCAGACATCAGCCTGGAGGCGGTAACCGGCAAACTCAATAGAATTGGCTATGACGCTTTCCTGCAAGCGCTGCGCCACGCCAAGAGCGCAGGCAATCGCAACGTCGAGCTCGCGCATTGGCTGCTGCCTATACTACAAGTGGACAGTACCGATCTCAGCCTGACCGCCGATTATTTCGAACTCGATCGTTCAAAGCTGCTCCAGGATATCACCAAAGCTCTTGGAACTCTTCGCAAGAACGAGACGGAGATGCCTGGGGTGTCCAACACGATGATCGATCTTCTGGATCGTGGCTGGCATTATGCGACGCTGTTCTTCGGCGAGACTCAGATCCGCACTGGATGCATCCTAGTTGGCGCGCTCAAGTCCATGGAGCTGCGGCGCGCCTACGCGAATGTCTCGTCGGAATTCAACAAAATCTCGATCGACACACTCAGCAACGAGTACCGAATAGTCTGGCGCGGCTCGCAAGAGGAAAATCTACGGCCTATGGACGGTTCAGGTCTACTGGCTGCTTCGAGCGCTGGTGGAGAGTCCGCGGGCGCTGCGGCGAAGGGAACGACGGCGCTTGATCGTTTCTCGCAGGATCTGACGGAACGGGCCGCATCGGGAAACATGGATCCAATCCTTGGCCGCGACGAGGAGATTCGGCAAGTCATCGACGTCTTGATGCGACGGCGCCAGAATAACCCTATACTCACAGGCGAAGCGGGGGTCGGCAAAACTGCCGTCACTGAGGGGTTTGCCCAGCGAATCGCCTCAGGTGACGTACCGCCGACATTGCGCGGCGTGAGGCTATGTGCGCTCGATGTCGGCCTCATGCAGGCCGGCGCCTCCATGAAGGGAGAGTTCGAGCAGCGGCTTCGCTCGGTCATCGATGAGGTGCAGGCTTCGCCGAAGCCCATCATTTTGTTCATCGATGAGGCCCATACCTTGATCGGCGCGGGAGGTCCTGCCGGGACCGGCGATGCGGCAAATCTCTTGAAGCCCGCACTTGCGCGCGGAACGTTGCGAACAATCGCGGCGACCACCTGGTCGGAATACCGCCAGCACATTGAAAAGGATCCCGCGCTGACGCGTCGATTCCAGCCGATCCAAATCAACGAGCCGGACGCGGCCCGCTGCTGCGACATGTTGCGCGGGCTCCTCGGACCCATGGAGCTGCATCATGGCGTGCGCATATCGGACGCGGCGGTGGTCGCTGCCGTCCAATTATCACAGCGCTATATCCCCGCACGCCAGCTTCCCGATAAAGCTGTTAGCCTCTTAGACACAGCTTGCGCGCGCGTAGCGATCAGCCAGTCGACCACGCCAGCTGCGGTCGAAGACATCCGAGTGGAGATCGCGGCACTTGAGAAGGAGAAGCTTGGCCTCGTGGCTGATCAGGATCTCGGGAGCATGTCCACAGACAGAATCGCAGAAATCGACAGCGAGATGACCAAGCTACGCGCGATGCTCTCACGAAGCGAAGAGGAGTGGACCTCCGAAATGTCGCTGGTCAGAGAAATCCGAGAGCTGCGCGAAAGCCTGGCAAAGAGCGAGGTCAATGGCACCGATGCGCGCGAAAAGCTAAAGGGAAAGGTGGCGTCGCTTGCCGAGATCGTCCCGGAAAAGAGGATGGTCTATACGCATGTCGACGAGCAGACGGTCGCCTCAATCGTCTCCGACTGGACGGGGATCCCGGTCGGGCGGATGGTTAAGGACGAAATCCAGACCGTCCTCCAGCTGTCCGAAATTCTCAGCAGACGGGTGATCGGTCAATCGCACGGTCTCAAAATGATTGCCAAGCGCATCGAGACCAACCGCGCGAAGCTCGACAACCCGAACAAGCCGATCGGCGTTTTTATGCTGTGCGGCCCGTCGGGTGTTGGAAAGACCGAGACAGCGCTGGCTCTTGCCGAGGCGCTCTACGGCGGAGAGCAGAACGTCATCACGATTAACATGTCTGAATTTCAAGAGGCACATACGGTGTCGACGCTGAAGGGAGCCCCGCCTGGCTATGTCGGATATGGTGAAGGGGGGCGCCTTACAGAGGCCGTGCGGCGCAAGCCCTACAGTGTGATTTTGCTCGATGAGATCGAGAAAGCCCACCCCGATGTGCATGAGGTTTTCTTTCAGGTCTTCGATAAAGGCCAAATGGAGGATGGCACCGGGCGATCGATCGACTTCAAGAATACACTCATCCTTCTTACGTCCAATGTCGGGACAGACCTGATCATGAAAGCGGCCAGTGGTCCCGCCAAAGCCAGGGATCCCGAGGCGTTGGCAACGCAGCTTCGCCCGGAGCTCTTGAACGTGTTTCCGGCCGCGCTTCTAGGGCGGCTTGTGATTATTCCTTATTATCCTTTGTCGAAGGAGATGTTGGGAGCAATTGTCCGCCTTCAACTCGACCGAATTGGCCAGCGTGTCCACCAGCAGCACGGCGCAATGTTTAGCTATGATAGCACCGTGGTGGAACATATCATATCCTTGTGCAATGACCCCGATTCGGGCGGTCGTATGATCGACAATATCATTACTAATACGCTGTTGCCGGCCTTGTCTCGTGAATTCCTTACACGCAGCTTAAAAGGAGAGGAGCCAAGGGAGGTAAGCGTATCGATCGCGAACGGAACTTTCCAATATAAGCTCGGTGAAGCCGTTGTTGAGCGGCCGCCACTCTATGCGGATCTCCCCCCGCCCTCCCCGACCTGAGCGTGGTCTTGCGATGCGGACCTTACCTAAAAGCGTGCGAGAAACGGCGCGCGTTGGTCTGCCCAGAGCCGGGGCACACATCAGCTTCCTGAAACGCGCGACAAATCGGCTGTCATTGCTGGCGATCTCTCTCCTAATAATGGCTCCTGGATCGAGCGGCGTACGAGCGGGCGATGACTTAGTGAAGAGCTTTGCTAGCGGCTCCGGCATCGGCTCCGTCGGGACCTCTGTCAGCGAGTACAGTGACGACAAGGAAGAGGATGGCCCTCAGGCGTTGAATTCGGGCGATGATGGCAAAATATATGTGCTGGACCAAATCAACGGTCGGGTGCTGAGCTTCGACCCAAGCGACCCTGGTGCTCCTCCACGATCCTTCGAATTGCCACACGATTTGCAGCCAACCGATCTTGTTGCCCGTGGAGATACGATTTTCGTTTGGGATGGCAACATTCATGCCCTAGAGGCCACGGGGCCGCGGAACGGCTTAGAAACCACGCTAACGGAGACGCGCTCAGGAGAGCCGGTGGACGATTTTACTCGGAGTGCCTTTGCGCAAATGGGCTCCCAAGTGGCTGATGAAGCTTCCGGCCGCGGACTTCCTGCTTCGAGATCGCCCGGCCACAGCAGACAGTTCGTTGCAACGCGCGGAAAAGGCGCTGTCATCGTCGATGTAACTTTGGCCGCTCATGACGCGAGCGCCGTGCTGGAGGTGCGCTCGAAGGACAGCCAAAAACCTTTCGTCAGACTTCAGATCGCGGTTCCCGACCGACTCGGCTCCATAGCTTTCCTTGAGATCGACAAGACGGGGCGCATGTTCGTGCTTGCCGAAAATATCCCTTCGAATCTATTGGACAGAGCTTCCGCGTTCGTAGTCCGATATTCGCCGGCGGGGGCTATTGAGGGCGTTTACGAGTTGCCGCTCTCGCGAAGCATGGCGCTGTCGCGCCGCTTCGTGACCATATCGCCGGACGGAAACGTATACTTTCTGAGATCTCAGAGGAACTCGGCGGACATTATCGGCTTGGGTTTCCGACCGACCCCAAACGCTAAATTCGTCAGCACAGGCGGAGAGCGTCGAAACAATGAGAGGCCTGCTCTCACCAACCGGAATGGGATGAATATGGCGGTGGGTCCTCTGACCCGGCAACGAATCATTCAGACGGCTTATGACTTTGAAGGTGTACGATGGCACCTCAGCCCGAGCAATTACGGGCCCGAACGCGATCAACTGTGCACGGGATTCGAGGGGCGCATCCGCCGGCCCCTTTACCTCATTGGACGGCTCGGTCAAGACGTACGTAGTGTTCCCTACTGTTGGGGATGTGAGGGCTCGCTTGGAGAGTTTGTTTCCAGAATGCAGCGCGGGGCGCTTGCTGGAAATGTTTGTACCCGCGATAATGTGCGCGCGGATGTAGCCGGCGTGGATTGCTCATCCTTTGTATGCGCCGCTTGGGGCCTGTCCACGCATTTTACAACCTCGGTGATCCCTTCGATTGCCAGGCCTCTTACCAACCCGTGGGACCTACTTCCAGGTGACGCGCTTGACAAGCCGGGCTCCCATGTTGTGCTCTTTCTCGGATTTACGCCCGACCGGATGGTAGAAGTCATGGAGGCTTCGCCCGGAGCATGTCGCGGTCGAGTTTGTCGCAACATCTACCCGCTAGCATCGCTACTTGAGTACGGTTTCATCCCGCTTCGCTACCGCGCTCTTCTTAGCCAATGATCTTCATTCCAATGATCATCATTTCTTAGTCAAGATTAGAACGTCGACATTCCCCGTTGGAGTATAATTGGATGCTTTCACTTCAAATTGCGTCGGAGAAATCTTCGAAGGATTCCCACAAAAACTAACGAGATTTTTAGGATCTCCCTTATCAACTACCATACGGAACGATTTGATCGGAGCCGCCCAATTTGCAGCTGTTTTGAGAATGTACGCGATGCGTTGCTCTTGGAGTGCTGGAAAATCAGAATTTTCAGCTTTTCTGGCGTTTTCCAACGCCCCAAGAAAATATTTGTCGAGGCAATATTTGCGCAAATATTCTTGGTACCAGCTTTGCCCTCTGGCGTCCGGAGAGGCCAGGCTCGTCACCGCCGACCTGCCGACGCTCGGCTTGTAGCGATGCTCAATCAAAAGCTCATTCTGGGCTGGAAAGGTCTGCTCCCAGTAGTAAGTCGCCTTAAGCGTCCACGTTGCTTGGAGATGCTTGTGGCTGTCTCCACCGACACCGTCGTCTTGCGCCTCTGCAAGACCGCGTTCTGTCAAGAGCTGCCACTGCGACTGCGGAAGCGCATCAAGAGCCTTGTTAGTCGATTCTAATTCTGGCTGAATAGGAACCCCCAGCTTGCGCAACAGCTCTGTTTGGTCGACGCCTCTCGCGAACACCCTTTGCTCGAGGCGGGTTTCGACAGGTTGCCCATCTGCGCGAGTCGAGAAATCGAAAATATTTTCAGGATTCACGGTCGGTAAGGCGAGGTTGTTGTTGAGCCCGGACACGGAAATGTCCGGCATTGGAAATGCAACTGTCACAATCTTGTTTTGGGCTGTCTTGTTGAAAAAACGATACGCCACTCTGATCTCATCCACCGATAAGAAAAGCTCTTCCGATCGCATCTCGATGTCGGCTGTCGTCGTGAGGACAAGCCCACCGGTTGCGAGCTCCGCGGTTGAGTCGTTGGCCCACGCGTTTGCCGCCACCAGAACAGCAAGCAAGGTGCCACTGAAAGGAAGCAATCGGCACACACCCAAGATCAATATCAGACCTCGTCGCATTGATTATCTAACCGCATTTCACCTGCTTCGAAGGAGCTAGGACACCATCACATTCGGGCAGCTCATTTTCCTTCGAAGTTCAGCCGGTAATTCTTTGAACAAGGATAGGTGGCCGGCAAGGGGATAATCATTAACAGAGTCTCGAACGCGATCACAAGCAGGACGTGATAGCGTCTATGCTACGCGACCGGCGAGGGCCACCTTCGCCAAGCGGGCCGTCATAGAAATCCCTAGGCAGCGGCGCCCCTTCCCGACGGTGTGTTCGTTCAGACCCAGCTCTGACGCAACTGAGTTGCTAAGCATACGTTCTGCACAACGTGGAACAACCCGGGAGCGCTCAGAAAGCGCGCTGGCGACTCGGTGGCGACGCACTTGCCGCTCCAAAATGGCTCGTTCCAGGGAATTCAGCACCAAAGGCGCTCTCGGGCGCTCTCGCATGGCCATGGACAGCCTTCTCCGTCTTCAAGGGAAACGTCATCGACAAAGCCGAGAATGCACCTTGTAAATAATCGCCATCCACGTAAGGTGGTTAATAGGGCGGTTCAATAATTCCGGGCTGTGATCTGTACTGTTCCTGGTGTGAGGCCTACAAGTTGGTAGATGTAACACGGCTGAGTTCCTGCGGTCGAAACAACTGACTCAACTGCTGTGCGTGCATTATGGTGGTAAGGAGCCAGTGTATTCCCTGGGATTGCTAACCATGGTTACACGCAGCAAAATCCTCCTTTTGTTCAGCACATTCCCTCTGTGCGTGTTGACAAGTTGGGCAGAGGGCGCGATGGCGCAAAGTCTCAACGATCGAGCACCGCGGTTTTTTCCGAGAAGCGACACTAGTTTTCGATCAAGAACTGGTCCGAACTTTTGGAACTCCAGCTCCAATCCTAGCCCGGGCAACGCCAGCTCGGCATCCGCAGGCCGCCTCGTTTTTCATCAGCCTAGCGGTTTGGAGTCATATGACTCGCTTTATCTATGGCGGCATATCTACGATTTTCGCCTGAGGACGATGGACTTAAGCGCCAGCAGTCCGCCAATAAACGCAACATCGGTACTTGGAGACAAGGGAACGTTTTCGCTCGATCCACCTGAAGCCTACTTCATGAAGAGCCAAAATGGTGAAATTCATTTTTGTATAGGACATTCGACGGGCTGCATTCCTGGTAAAAACGCGCTCGGAGGCGCCCCATAGCCAAACCTGTTTACGAGGATCTCGCCGCACGGCCGAACTGAGATTATTGATAATCATCAGTGCGATCAATACCGTGCGGCTAAGCACCACAATTCGGCCGGCGACTGAGCAGCTGCAACCGCGACGAAGGATTCTATTCAACTCCAGGCTGGCGGGCGCTGCCGATGGGGATTAGGCTCTTCGTATCGAGTCGGTAAGGCGCTCAGCGATGCTGAAAATCCTAGCGCGTATTGATTAAGCTCATTCGGAGGGGATCGCGCTCACGGTCCCAAGCTTCTTGCTTGAGCTCCTTGACTTGCAGATTTGGGCGGCCCTTGGGCTGATCGAGATCGAAGATGAGGTCTGATCTGTCCGCTGGTGCTTGCCATGATTCCCTGTTTCCCGCATCTCAAATATTACGAGAATTTCCCAGCGAGTTTCAGCCTTGGGCTGCGCGCGTGAGCCGGGTGAACGCCCCAGCGACTCGCAACTGAACATCTCTACGATCGAGCTAGAGAAGAGTCGGCAACTTGTGGCAGCAAGCAGCCCGACGGAGCGAATGGTTGCCCACTAACATTCGCGATCTCATCGCCAGAATTGCGCCGCGCATGCGGGCGGCAGGTGTTGAACGTGTTGTAGACGGCGGCGTGAGTGGGCAGGAAGCGCTGCGTAGACCCGGGTGACTTGAAGCCTTGCGCCTTGCCTTCTCGTCGTCGGATCGGCACATGCGAGCTCTCAACTCGATTGTTCTTGCGTCGACCTTGGACGTGCTTCTTGGAGAGGCCAAGTTCGGATAAAGCCGCTCGGCGGTGACAGAGGAAGGGCTCATCCCGAATTTGCGCAGGAGTTTTCGCATGAGGCTCTGGGCAGCCCGCTGATCTTGCCTCGCTTGCACAAGCATGTGGAGCACCGCGCCCTCGGCATGGACGTGCCCAGAAGAAAGCGCCAACTTCGCGCGCTGTGATCGGGCGCCCCTGCACGGAATATATCGCGAAGTGTCGTCGAGGAGGTCGACATGGCTGAACTTGCCGAGATCGATGTCGATCCAGGAGAACAGCTGGCCTTGGGCCAGATGTCCGCGCTGCAGCCCGCCTTATAGACATGCGTCTTTTCCGTCATCCTCTTGCCGGGGTCACTTCCGTGCCGGCCATCCCCTCCTCTCGCCGTCATCGTCAATGACGTGCCGCGCTCGCACGAATAGGCGCTCAACGTGGAAGAACGGATAATCCAGCTTGGTTCATTCGCCACTTCCGAGATCACGTAGAGGGAGTTCGCCCGCTGGTTCACACCGACTGGGTTCAGCCCTCGGCCTATTATTCCGACACATTCGTCGGAGAATTCAACGCGTTCGATCCATCCTCGGTCGTCGACCGCGCTTTATCGAGTGCGATCGCGATCTATCAACCTACATGCACTTTTTTAGAAATTCGGCCATTCGCTCCCATGCGAGATTAGACGCGGCGACATCATAGGCCGAACTTCGCTCATTAAAGAAAGCGTGGGCGGCATCGTAATGAAAGATTTCGTGGGTGACGCCGGCGCGCTTCAAAGTGCCGTCGAGCTCGGTCACTTTGGCCGGTGTACACCAATCATCTTTGTTGGCGAAATGCCCTTGCAAAGGGACGCGGATCTTGGCCGGGTCGGCGAAGTCCTGGGGTGGGATGCCGTAGAAGCAGACGGCCGCGTCGATATCAGGCACGTGTACCGCCGCGGCGATCGTCAAGGCGCCTCCCATGCAAAAGCCCATCACCGCGACTTTGTTGCTCTTTTCCCGCAAAAATTTGACCGCGCCGTTCAGGTCTTGATGTGTCGCATCGGGGAAATTGAGTCCGTCCATAAGATGACTGGCCTCGTCGGGCTCGCTCGTGACTTTGCCCTTGTACAAATCCGGGGCCACGGCGTTGTAGCCGGCTCGTGCAAAGCGATCTGCCACACCGCAAATCTGATCATTGAGCCCCCACCACTCCTGAATCACCACAATACCTGGTCGGCCCGGCCCGGAAGGCGCCAAATACCCGTCCGTTTTCCCGCCATCGGCGCGAGTGATAACTATTTGCGAACCCATGGTTCTTCTCCTGAATGCTATTGTGCCTGAAGCTGCCGCCGTCACGGGCGGTTCGGGGCTTCGGCTGCTCGCCGGGGTCGAAGCGCTGCCATGCACATTAAGTTCTCGTCAACTGCGCTGACGGCCTAACGCGCGAAAGAGGCACAGGAGCCAGCTAGAAGCAGATATGAGAGGCATGACTCGATGGTAACGCTCGAGGTAGCGCAGATCACGGCGCAGCAATCGTACCGGCTTCTCGCGGGCGGCGTGATCCCAAGGCCTATCGCCTGGGTGACCACCCTCGGTCCAGGCGGAGTGGTCAATCTCGCTCCTTTCAGTAGCTATGTTTTCTTGGCCTATGATCCGCCTCTTATCGGCATCAGCATTGGGCCAGGGACTTCCAAGCTGAAGGACACGCTTGAAAATCTACGTGAAACGGGCGAGTTCGTTGTCAACGCCGTGACGCCCGAGCTTGTGCAGGCTGTGGCTGAGAGCTCTCGCCGATATCCGCTAGAGACTGGCGAGGCTGAAGATCTCGGAATTGCTCTGATGCCTTGCCGCCAAGTCGGGGCCCCAAGAGTAGCGGCATCTCCGCTCGGCCTTGAATGCGTGTTGCACCGAATCGTCAATCTTGAAGATGCTGACGTGCATAGGTTCGTGATCGGTCGTGTGGTCGTGTTTCACATCGCGGAAGAGATCTGGGCGGGCGATCGGATCGACCCCTCTGCTTTCAGGCCTGTCGGTCGGATCGGCGGCCCGCTTTATGTTCGTTTCGGCGAGATCATTCGAGGCGAACCGACGAAAGAGGATCGCTTCGCCAGGGACTGAACATTTCTCGTCCAACAACCCGGCTCGCTGCGGGGCAACATGCAGCGCAGGTTGATTCCAAGTCAGAACGTCGACCACCGTCCCCTACCTTTCGCCCACCATCCCTGCCGCGCGCCAGGGCGTTCACTTTGCCTTGAACGGTTCTGGCTTGCGCTTTTCAGAAAAAGCGCGAATGGCTTCGGCAAAGTCTTCGGTCAGGTGAAGCTTGCTGCCCTCGGTCTGGAAGGCGACCTCCTCGGCGAAGCGGCTCGTGTGCCAGCGGCGGATGCGCACGGTTTCGCGTGTTCCGAGCGGTGGGTTTTTCGCGATCTCAGTCGCGAGTTCGATGGCGACGGATCGCACCCTGTTCTCTGGTGCGAGACGCGCGACCAGCCCTGCGGCATGCGCCTCCTCGGCCGTGAAGAGCCGCCCCGTTAGGCTCACCTCGTCAGCAAAGGCGGCAGCGCCACGCGCCCGCAGCAACGCCCAGTGGCGATAGCCGCCGAGGCCGCGCGTCGTCTCAGTGACTTGGAAGCGTGTGCCTTCCTCCGCCACCATGAGATCGCATTCCAAGGCGAGCCCTAAGGCCATGCCAAGCGCATAGCCGTGCACGGCCGCGATCACCGGTTTCCAATGCTCGCAACGGCGTAAGAGCTCGGCGAAAGGGTGACCGCGTGCCATCGGATCGCGCGAGCGCGCGAGAGCGTCACGGCTGAGCAACTGCGCCTGCCCGACATCGGCACCGCTCGAGAAGGCGCGCCCATTGCCACAGAGAATTGCGACATCCGCCAAGCTATCCTGATCGAAGCGATGAAGTGCGCAAGCGAGCGCGGCCGTCAGCTCTTCGGTGAAAGCATTGAGCTTTGCCGGTCTGTTCAGAGCGATGGTGACGAGGCGCTCTGCATTACCGTATTCCACAAGCTTTGGTGTGTCGGTCATTCAGCTTCTTCCAGCCAGCGCGGGATCGATGATTGAGGCCGCCTTCTCGGCGATGGCGGAGACTGCCGCATTCGTCAGCGCATTGGGAATTTCGGGCATGATTGAAGCATCGACGACGCGCAGCGCCTCGACGCCGCGGACGCGCAAGCGTGCGTCGACGACGCATTCCGGGCCGCTCCCCATCCGGCAGGTGCCGACCGCATGGAAAAAAGCTGTGGTCGCCTGGCGGATGAACGAACGTACCCCCGCTCGGTCCTTGGCTCCCGGTCCTGGCAAGAGCTCACAGTCGCGCCACTTGTTGAATGCGGACGACAGTCCATGTTCGCGGGCCTCCTCCACCGCCACGGTCAAGCGCCGCCCATCCTCTGCTTCCGCAAGCGTCTGCGGATCAATGCAGGCTGGCGCTCTCGGATCGGCAGAGGCGAGACTCACGCGGCCCCGGCTTTGCGGTCGCATCAGCGCCGCGACCAGCGAATAGGCCTCCTCGGGAACCGGGCCTGTCGCCTCGGTCGCAAACTTCTTGTGGGTCACACACATGATGAGGAAATCCGGAACCGGCGAATCGTCTGACGCGCCGTAAAGGATGGCATCCGCATGATTGAATTTCGAGACCGGCAGCTGGCGCTTGGGCCGGTAGACGAGGCCGGCAAGCGCGTGGTCCTGAAGATTGCATCCCACGCCCGGCAGGTCGACGAGTACTTCAATGCCGAGGGGAGCGAGCGCCCTGGCATCGCCGATCCCAGAGAGCATCAAAAGTTTTGGCGTGTCGATGGCACCGGCACAAAGCAGGATCTCGTCCGCCTTGATTGGTGTTGAGCCCGCGGGAGCGGCGATGCTGACCCCGCGGCAGCGCGTTCCCTCGAACAACAAGCGCAGCACAACGGCTCCGCACAATACGCTAAGGTTCGGCCGATCGAGGACCGGCCGCAGGTAGCAGTGCGACGCGCTTTGCCGGACGCCATCGCGAATGGCGAGTTGGTTACGCGCCGCTCCGAGCATCGTGGCGCCGTTGACGTCCTCGGTGAAGCCATGCCCGCGATTGGCTGCGGCCGAAAGGAACGCTTCCGCGACCTTGCTCGTCGATTGAGGCTCAGGTCTCACCACACCGATTGGCCCCCCTGTCCCGCGGTAGCGGTTGGCCCCTCCCGAAAAATCCTCGCAGCGACGAAAGAAGGGCAGCAGCCCCTCATAGTTCCAGCCGGGATTGGCCCCTGCTTCCCAGCGGTCATAGATCGCGGCATGTCCCCGGTGGTGACCCATGGCGTTGATGGCCGAGGAGCCACCGAGCACCTTGCCTCTGGGATAAGGCAAGCAGCGCCCCGCCAAGGCGGTTTGCGGAACCGTCTTGAACCCCCAATCATATTCGCTGCCAAGAAGGGAGGGCCAGCGCCGGGCCTCATGGATGCGTGGATCATTGCCGACAGGGCCCGCCTCGAGGAGAAGCACCTCGCGATTGCGATCTGCCGAAAGCCGGTTGGCGAGCACGCAGCCCGCCGTGCCGGCGCCGATCACCAGGGTGTCGACATGACGGGGCAGATTGGTGCAGTCCCCGGCAGGCGCGGAGATGATCGGCACGGAAGACCTCGGCAGCTTAGCTTATGCTCTCCTGTCTCTAAAGCGAGCTCGCGCCCTCTCCAAGGTCACGATTGGTTGTCGTCATGAAACTTCGAGATGGCGGTGGCTATTGGGCGGAGTAGCCCTCTTCCGGGTCAGCTTCAGCTCGTGACAGACGGTCTTGATGCTGCGCAAAAGGGCTTCACCCGCCGGGGTCAGATCCGTCCCGGTTGAGTGCACGACGCCCATCGGTCGTACCAGCCGCGGCAGCACGCTATGCTCACTGATACGCTCCAGCGGAATCAAGGTAACCGCTCCGGATTCCACGCTCACCTCGGCCGCATAGCTCGGCAGCACGCCGATGTAGTCGCTTTTTGCGACCATGGTGCGCACGAACACGACTGAATTGCTCTGCATCGGTGCCAAGGAAGCGAGCTGCTGCTGGCTTGCGACCTCATCCACCGCCTGCCAGAGCGCGCCGGCGTCCTGCAACAGGGCCCATCTGAAGGCCGTAAGATCCGAGAGCGTGATCTCGCTTTTCGAGAGCAGGGGGTGACGGCGCTTCACGACCAGCACGAAATGATCTTCGAACAAGATCTCAACCTTGAGATCGGGCCCCTTCACCCGCTCATCCAAGACGGTGAACAAGATGTCAAGGTCCCCTTGATGTAGGGCAGGGAGCAGCTCCTGCGACGTTCCGCTGCGGATGGTGAGGCGCAGCTGCGGCCGCTTTGCCGCGATCCGCGAGACGGCAGCGGGCACGATCCTGTCGAGAACACCGGGACCTGGGGTCGCCCCCAAAGCCACATGCCCGGTAGCCGCGCCTCGCAGCTCGTCAAGGTCGTCGCGCACGCGCCGGAACTGGGCCGTGATCGATCGGGCGCGCCGGTAGAACAGGTCACCAAATTTGGTGAGCTTGACGCCGCGAGGGCCGCGCTCGAGCAGCTTCGTACCGAGCTGCTCCTCCAGCATGCGAAGGCTCTTGCTGAGCGCCGGCTGAGAAATGTGGAGATGGCGTGAGGTGCGGCTGAGACTGCCGCTCTCGACGACGTCAACGAAGCGCTCGAGCTGTCGCTCGTCCAACTTCTAGCCATTCCTTGAAGCTATAGCTATGACGAGATTAGCGCTGGCTGGTTTCAGCTGGCAAGGATAAATTTCAATGGCTCGCGGCGGCGTTCCGCTTAAGATTTTCGGAGGAGTTGATCGATGATCCGCCTTCCGACGACCTCAAACGTCTCGGCCGATCTCGTCCATCTTTTCCGGCAAGGGCTTAGCGGGTCGCGCTTGCGCGCCGGAGAATCGGCCGTCATCTACGCCGACACCTTCACCAACCCGCAATACCCGGCCGCCTTCCTCGCGGCCGCGCGTGATCTCGGTGCTGAGGCCTTTCAAATCGTGCAGCCGATGATTCCGTTCGATCTGGCGCGCGGCATCGGTCGGGCGCGTCCAACCCCGCTGATGATCGAAACCATGAAAGGCGCCGACCTCGTCGTTGATGTGACGACGGGCGGCATGCTCTACTCGAATGAGCAGACGGCGATCCTGGGCGCCGGAACCCGCATCCTGCGGGTGCGCGAGCCCGAGGACTGCCTGCTGCGGATGCTGCCGAGCGAGGAGGTCCGCGGTCGCGCAAAGCGCGGCGCCGTCCGTTTCGCGCGCGCGGCGCGCCTGCGCCTCACTTCCGCCGGAGGCACCGACCTTTCGATGGAGAAGGCCGGGCGACCGATCACAACTCAATACGGCATGGCGGATGAGCCAGGCCGTTGGGACCATTGGTCGACCGGGCTCATTTGTACGACACCGCTTGAGGAGACAGTCGAGGGCGTGCTCGTGATCTCGCCGGCCAGCATCCTCTTCCCCTTTGAAACCTATGTGACCGAGCCTCTGGTACTGCGCTTCGAACAGGGGGTCGCGACCTCGGTCGACGGCGGCCGCGAGGCCATCATGCTGAATGATCTCCTCGAGCGCGGCGATCTCAACTGCCGGCGGCTCGCGCATATCGGGTGGGGCCTTGAGCACCGAGCGCGTTGGGATACATTAGCGACGCGCGGCTGGGACAACGGTGGCGGCGTCGAGTCGCGCTCGATCCTCGGGGGGGTGTTGATAGCATTAGGTGAGAATCGTGATCTCGGGGGCGCCAACGCAGCCGCCTTGCATATCGACATTTCGTTGCGCCGTGCCCGCCTGGAACTCGACGGCGACCCGATCGTGGAGAATGGTCGGTTTCTCGCTGAAGAGCTCGCCTGACGATCATGATTGGAGCTCGCTTGGCGCGCGTCGAGGACGAGCGTTTTCTCCGCGGAGAAGGTTGTTTTGTCGCCGATCTTCGATTGCCCTTCATGCTCGAGGCTTTTGTGCTGCGCAGCCCGCATGCGCATGCCCGCATGGCGCGCATCGACGCGGCTGCGGCGCTCGCGCTTGAAGGGGTCGAGACGGTCGTTAGCGCCTGTGATCTCCCGCCAGGACTTCCTGCGATTCCTTGCCGCATTCCAACCCATGGGGATATGACGCCCTTTCTCCAGCATGTGCTGGCGCGCGACACGGTTCGTTATGTCGGAGAGCCGGTGGCCGTCGTCGTTGCGGGGTCGCGGGCTCTCGCCGAAGACGCCGCTGAGCTGATCGTCATCGACTGGGAGCCGATGCTGCCCTTGCCGGACGCGACCGCAGCCTTGCGCCCAGAGAGCCCCAGGATCTTTCCATCCGGCAATATCGCCTCTCGTTGGGGATTCGATCTGGGCGACATTCGAAAGGCGCTGGCCGATGCGGCAGTGACTGTAACCGAACGCTTCGAGATTCAACGTCACAGTGCGGTTCCGCTGGAAACGCGCGGCCTCCTCGCCCACTACGAACAAGCCCGCAACCTTCTTGAAGTGCACGGCCCGACCAAGGTGCCCCACACCAACAGAGCTCTGCTCGCTCACATGCTGGGCATCAGTCAGGCGGACATTCGATTTATCGAGCCGGATGTTGGAGGAAGCTTCGGGGCTCGGGGCGAATTTTACCCGGAAGATTTCCTTGTCCCTTGGCTCGCGAGGCGGCTCGCCCGTCCGGTGCGCTGGATCGAGGACCGGCTCGAGCATTTTGCCGCGATCAACCATTCGCGCGAGTCGAGCTTCGAGGTTACCGGGGCGGCAGATGCCGATGGACGCATCACCGCCTTCGACGTTCGCCTCATCGCAGATCTCGGCGCTTATATCCGCACCCACGGCGACGTCGTCCCTTCGCATGCGGCCGCCTCGTTCCCGGGACCTTATCGGGTGCGCAACTATCGGGTGGAGGCAGCCGCGGTGCTCAGCAACAAGACGCCGAGCGGCACCTTGCGGGCGCCGGGCATGTTTGAGGCCAATTTCGCGCGCGAGAGGATTGTCGATCTGCTGGCGCGCAAGCTCGGGCTCGAACCGGCCGAGATGCGGCGGCGCAACTTGATTGGACCCGAGGAGATGCCCTGGGCGCTCGGAACCGAAAGCGTCAAACGGCCGACTATCTTCGACAGCGGCGACTATCCATCGGTTTTTGAAAAAGCTCTTGCCGCCTTCGGCTGGCACGCCGATGCCCCGCCGAGCCAGGGCACCCTCTTGCGAGGCAAGGGCCTCTCGACCCTCGTTGAGCCTTCAGGCTTCGGATCTTTCGAGAGCGCTCGCGTCGAGGTCGACCCGCAGGGCTTCGTGAATGTCGTATCGGGGGCGAGCTCGCATGGGCAGGGCCATGAGACCGCGCTGGCGCAGATTGCCGCCGAGGTGCTCGGTGTACCGATCGAGCGCATTCGCGTCCGCCACGGCGACACCGGCCTCATACAATTCGGCGGCGGCAGTTATGCCAGCCGCAGCGCCGTCATGGCCGGTAACACGGTCTACCAGGCCGCGCTCGCCATTCGCGCCAAAGCGCTTCGTGTCGCTTCCCAGCTCTTACAGGTCGGCGAAGCGGAACTTCGCTTCGCCGAGGAAAGGATCAGCGTGGTCGGGCGGCCGGATATTTTCGTGACCCTCGCCAGCATCGCCCGCATGCTTGGCCCAGGCAATACCGAGCTTCGCGCCTCGCCCGCCGACGCCATGGTCGACGACAACGAGGGTTTGACCGCGACGAGCTACATGCGCGGCGTGCCAAGCGGCACGAGCGTCTTCTCGGTGCATATGGCCGAGGTCGCGGTCGACGGCGAGACCGGCGAGATCGTTTTAGAGCGCTATTGCGTCGCCGCGGATGTCGGCCGCGCCATCAATCCCTTGATCGTCGAGGGACAGCTCGTTGGCGGCGTGGTGCAGGGGATCGGCGGCGCGCTCTTGGAGAAGCTTGATTACGATGAGAGCGGGCAACTTTTGACCGGCAGCTTTGCCGATTACCTTCTGCCGAGCGTGCACGATGCGCCCCGCATTGAGACGCTGGTGTTAGAGCAGGCCCTCTCCCCCTCCAATGCCCTTGGGGTGAAGGGTGTGGGCGAGGTCGGCATTTCCGGCGTCGCAGCCGCCATCGGCAACGCGGTGGCGCGGGCGCTCGATCGCGCCTCACCGATCAATAGCCTGCCGCTCACCCCCGCGCGTGTGCTAGCAGCGCTTGCGCAAAGCGACGCTGCATGAAACCCGCGCCATTCGAATATTTCGCCCCGCGCTCGATTGACGAGGCGCTGCTGCTGCTTGAGCGCCATGGAGAAAAGGCCCGTCCGCTTGCCGGGGGCCAGAGCCTCGTTCCCATGATGGCCCTGCGCCTGGCCCGGCCGGCCGTCCTTGTCGATCTCAACCCGATCACCGCACTCGCCGGTATGGAGCTCGCCGGGGAGCATTTGCGGATCGGCGCGATGACACGCCAGGCAGAGCTTCTCGCCTCACCGTTGGCTCGTTCTCACACCCCTCTGTTGGTCGAGGCTCTCACGCATGTGGGCCATCCGCCAACGCGGCGGCGCGGAACGGTAGGGGGCAGCCTGGCGCATGCCGATCCCTCTGCCGAGCTGCCGGCCGCCATCGTCGCCCTTGATGCGCAGCTGGTGCTGCGATCGCCAAGCGGTCAACGCCGGTGTGCCGCAGCGGAGTTCTTCAAGGATGCCTTCGAAACCACGCTCGCGCCCGGCGAGCTGCTCGCCGAGATTGAGGTCCCGCTCGAAGCTGGTGGATCGGCCTTTTTTGAACTCTCGCCGCGCAAAGGCGATTTCGCGCTGATCGCGGCGGCTGCGCGCCTTGAACTTGCTGCTGATGGGCAATGCCGTTCCTGCGCCCTGGTGCTTGGAGGAGTGGCGTCCAAGCCCGTGCGCTGCTTCGAGGTCGAGCGCCGCCTGCTCGGGCAGCGTGTGGACGAGCAAGCGATTGCTCGCGCCGTCAGCGCCCTGCCTGCAGAGGAGATCCAGACACAGGATAGACAGACGAGCCGAGACTATCGGCGCCGCGTGGCGCCCGTCATTGCGCGTCGCGCGCTGAACGAGGCGCTGGCGCGGAATGGGCGAACAGCGCAATGAGCAGCTATTCCGTGCGCTTCACTTTAAATGGCAGGGGCGTGAGGCTCGACGTCGAAGCTCGGCAGAGTCTTGCCGACACGGTCCGCGACAATTTGGGACTAACCGGCACGCATCTCGGTTGCGAGCATGGCGTCTGCGGCGCCTGCACCGTGCTGCTCGACGGCTATGCGGTCCGCAGCTGCCTGATGTTCGCAGTTCAGGCGCAGGGACGTTCGGTCACGACCATCGAGGGCATTTCACCAAAGTACGGCCTCAATGAGCTGCAGGAGAGCTTTCGGCGACATCACGCCCTGCAATGCGGCTTCTGCACGCCCGGTATGGTGTTAGCTCTTCACGAACTGCTCCTTCGTAATCCGGTCGCCTCACCTACCGAGATCCGCGATGCGATCTCCGGCAATTTGTGCCGCTGCACTGGTTATCAGCCAATCGTCGCGGCGGCGAACGACGTTGCGAGGGCCAATGAGCAACGGCTCGCGCCTCTCACGGAGTAGGATAGAAAGGAAATGCCATGCCGGTTCATGTAGGCGCAGATAAGGTCCTCGAAGGGGAAAACGTGCTTCAAGTCCGTGGTGGCTCGATGTCCACGAAGATGGTCTATGGCAATGAATGCAACATGATGGTGGCGACGCGCGCGCCTGGCTATCATTCCAACCCGCACCGGCACGACTGCGAGCAGATCAACTATATGCTCGATGGCGAAGTATGGGTGTTTCTGGAGAACGATGCTTTTCTGATGAAGACGGGGGATTTCTCCCGCATCCCGCGCAACGCGCTGCATTGGGCCTGGAACCGCAGCGATAAGGATTGCGTCCTGATCGAGGTCCACGCACCGGCCTGCGATCCCCTCGCGCGCAAGAACGCAGTTGGGCTTTATGCGGAAGGCGAAACGCCGAATTTGTCGAGTGCCGTCACGACGACGCGCACCCAAGACGACCCATCCGCGCTCGAGGCGCGCATCTTGGGCAAGGATTTGTAGAGCGATTGCGGTGCCCCCTGGATTGACGCCTTTGCCGCAGCGGCGAAGCAAGCGAGGTGAAAGCTCGCAAGCTAGCGTCGGTCTGGCCCGTCAAAAGCCGCCTGGATATTTGTAGCCGGTCAGGATTTGTCCCGCGTTCGAGGTCGAAGCATGAGCAAGCTGCCGAGCGAATGGGTCGAGGTGCTCGACTTGCCGCTGATCGCCGCGCCGATGTTCTTGGTCAGCAGTATCGAACTCGTGGGCGCTGCCTGCGAGAACCGCATTATTGGCGCGATCCCCACCCCCAACGCGCGATCACCGGAAATCCTAGACGACTGGCTCTGCAGACTGACGACGCGGCTCGATGCTGCGCGGGAACGAGGTCTGCAGACGGCGCCTTGGGCTTTGGGACTCACAGTCCATAGTACCAATCCGCGATTAAAGGAGGATCTTGCGCTTTGCGTCAAATACCGTGCGCCCCTCGTCATCACGGCGCTCGGCAGTCCGCGAGCCGCTGTTGTCCCCGTGCATGATTATGGAGGCCTGGTCTTTGCCGACGTCAATACACCTGAATATGCCTTCAAAGCTGTCCAGACCGGTGTCGATGGCCTTGTCTTGGTCTGCTCGGGCTCAGGCGGACATACGGGCCAGATCGCTGCTCCCGCTTTTGTCACCGCCGTGCGGGAGTTCTGGGACGGGATCATCGTGATCGCCGGCGGCATGACCAGAGGAGAGTCGCTGCGCTCCGCGCAGTTGATGGGAGCAGACCTCGTTTATATGGGAACTCGATTCATCGCCTCCCATGAGAGCGCAGCAGATCCCCGCTACAAACAGATGGTGGTCGATTGCGCTTTCAAGGATATCATTTGTACCAATGCCATAACCGGCGCCCATGCCAACAAGCTTCGCCCTAGCTTGGTCAAGGCCGGCATCGACCCTGATCGGCTCGAAGCGAAAGCTAAGGGTAGCTTCGATTTGCACTATGCCGAGAAGCAACCGAAGGCCTGGAAGGACGTGTGGTCGGCGGGGCACGGGGTCGGCGACGTGAAGGCAGTGGAAAGCGTCGCAGCGATCGTGGCAGAGTTGAAGAAGGAATACGGCGCTTCAATAGCCCGCGAGATTACGGATCCCTGGCTCGCCAAATATGCGCCCCTCTCGCCTGGTGGCGGTAATTAACCGGGCAGCTCAGTGGTCTGACCATCACCATAGGGAATGGCTTACCCCATGATATTCTGGACGCTTTGGGGCAAGGCCGATAGCTTGTGAATGCGAATGCGCTCGCACCGGCGTGCCGCTATTTGGACGGAAACTTTCAACAAGCCTGCGCCGAACGCGAGAGAGTAAAAGGAACATGGATCGCTTTGCCCGCCTCGGGTCGCCGGTCGCGGGCACCACGATGCTCAGCAAAGGGATGAGGCCCATGACAGCGCTTCGAAGATCGATCTCGCGCCGTACCACAATTCAAGGCCTGGCAGCGACTGCGGGCATCGGGCTGATCGGCAGACCGGCCGCCTTCGCCCAAGGGCACGAGCTCTTGTTCATGGAGCCTTTCGACCTTGCCTTTGAATTCATGCACGAGATGAATGGTGTGGTCGGCGGACATTTTGGCAAGGAGGGACTCGACGTTCGGATCGACAACGCACGCGGAACCTCCGTTGCCATGCAGCAGGTGATCGCAGGGCAAGCTTTCGTGACCCGGGTGGGAGCGCTCGATCTGATCAAGGCTTCCGCGGCACAGGACGTGAAGCTTGTCTCGATCGCGACCAGCCTACAGCAGGGGATTTTCAGCCTCGTGAGCTTGAAGTCGGCGCCGCTTATGACTCCACAGGACCTGCGCGGTAAAACGATTGGGGTTGCTTCCATGGGCGGCGGCCAAGAGAATACGCTTAATCTGATCTTAGCGAGTGCCGGGATTTCGCCAAGCGAGGTTCCACGTCAGGCCATCGGCTCCAATGCTGGAAATGTTGAGGTTCTCAAGCAAGGACGCGTCAACGGCTTCTTCGCCACGGTTGAGACTTCGATCCTGCTGCGCAGCGAGCCTGTTGAAATTTGGAGCGCCTCCAAATATGCGCCCATGCCCGGAGGTGTAATCGTCACAACGCGCGATTTCGTCGACAAGAACCCGGAAATCGCGGTCAAGTTCGTTCGGGCCATGCGCAGCTCGGCAAAAGATATTTTAACTGCTGATCCGAATGTGATCGTTGAGCGCATCGAAAAGAAATACGACATCGCGACCTCCAAGGATCGCAGTTTCAGGGTCGAGGCCATCAAGGCCTATAACGCGATGACCACGGCCCAGGGGGAGGAGAACATTATGCGCAACGTGCCCGAAGTTTGGCAGAAGGCGGCTGAGCTCGTGACTAAAGCCGGAATCGCCAAGGTGGCCGATGTGACGACGCTCTACGACAACAAATATCTCGACGAGGCGGTTAGGTGAGCCTTGCGGCCGCTCAGCCAGTAACGTCTCCCGGCGCCATCGAACTGATCGGAGCAGAAAAAGCGTTCGACACCGACACCGGATCGGTTAGGGCTTTGGCGCGGACAGACTTTTCGGTCCGCAAGGGCGAGTTCGCCGTGCTCCTTGGCCCATCCGGCTGCGGAAAAACGACCCTGCTCCGCCTCATAGCCGGCCTTGAGCACCCCTCCTCGGGGATTGTCCGCATTGGTGGCCGTAACTTGTGGGACGACGATCGGCGCGACACGAGTGCCGTCGCCGATATGGGCATGGTATTCCAGGATGCTAATCTTTTCCCCTGGCTTACCGTCGAGGATAATATCTCGTTACCTTTGAAGCTGCGCGGCACCGAAAAGCGAACGCGGCGCAGCAAAGCCGCCGCGCTTTGCGCGCTTGTCGGCATCAAGGGTTTTGAGAAGCGGCGTCCGCGCGAGCTCTCGGGCGGCATGCGTCAACGCGCCGCGATCGCCCGCGCGCTCAGCTACAATCCCGACATCCTTCTGATGGACGAGCCCTTCGGTGCGTTGGACGCGATAACGCGCGATATGATGAACATCGAGCTGCAGCGCATCTGGCTTGAGACGTCAAAGACCATCCTGCTCGTAACCCATTCCATCATGGAAGCCGTGTTTCTTGCCGACAGGGTGGCGTTGCTCTCCCCTCGCCCTGGTCGTATTCAAGAAATCATCGACGTTCCCTTCGCACGCCCGCGCGATATCACGGTCCAAAGCGCGCCCGAGTTTCGGGATATCGCCGATCATCTGAGAAGTCGCCTCGAGCACTGAATCGGTGAGCATGCCGGCCGCCATCCCGTCCGCGTCCTCGACACTTCGCCGCAGGCGAGAAAAGGGAATGCCCGCCTGGCTTGGCAGCCTGATCTTGCTCGCCTTGTTCCTCACGGCGTGGGAGGGCTATGTCCGGCTCTTCGGCGTTAGCAAGCTCGTTCTACCGCCGCCTAGCCTAGTACTTGTTGAATGGGCGAGGAGCTTGTCCGAACCGAACGTCTGGTTCCACACCTGGATCACCGTTTGGGAGACAGTCATTGGCTTCTTTTTCGCGACGCTGATCGGCATCGGATTAGGCGCTTTGCTCGGCAAAATGCCACGGCTCGAGAGAATGCTGAACCCGTTCATCGTAGCAACCCAGGTGGTTCCCAAAGTTGCGCTCGTACCGCTCTTCGTCGTCTGGTTCGGCTTCGGTATAACCTCTAAGGTGGTGATTGCTTCGGTTCTCGCCTTCTTTCCGATCCTCTTGAACACGATGCTCGGTGTCAAATCGGTCGATTGGGGCCACCGCGAAGTGCTGGCGAGCTTGAACGCGACGCGCTGGCAATCGGTTGTCGAGCTCGAATTTCCCAGTGCCTTGCCCTTTATCCTGACCGGCATGGAGGCCGGCGTCGTGCTTGCCATTATCGGCGCTGTCGTCGGCGAATATCTCGGCGGAAGCGAAGGCCTGGGAAACCTCGCCGTGAGGGACATGAACGCCTACGACACCACTGCCCTATTCGCGGTCATCATCCATCTGTCGATCATCGGCTTTTTGTTCTACGGTGCCGTCGTCGCCTGCCGCCGTTTCCTGATCCCCTGGCATGAATCGGCTCGCCTTCAAGGCTGAGTGTAGTCGCGTTCCTCGTTAGGATTGGCGTTGGAAGAGCGAGCGGACCGTTCCCTCTTGAATGTTTCTATCGTCCTGATTGATCAACTCGACACGGCGCGAGACGATGTAGCGCTCGCCGGATTTTGTGAGCTCTATTCCGACGATCTCAACTGCGGCATGTAAGGTGTCCCCGATGAAGATCGGGCACTTATAATTCCACTGCGCAATCCCGAGCGCGGCAACCAGGGGATCTGCGGAGACCAGGATCTCGGCTTCTAGGTTGCCGAGCGCTAGTGCGATGCCAAGCGTTCCCTGGGCGAAACGGCGGCCAAGCACAGTGGTCCTCGCATAGTGCTCGTCGGCATGGATCGGATGCCAAGCACCGGTCAACATCATGAACAGTCCATGATCGGTTTCGGTTACCGTGCGTCCTTTGCTGACGGAGCGCTGGCCGACTGCGAGGCTGTCGTAAGTGAAGCCCTTCGGTATCTCGGCCATCTCAACGGCCCTCTTGCGCGTGGGGGGCAGGTGGCCTCAAGATGACCGCAGCGTCTAGCGCAAGCGGGGAAACAGCTGCAGCACGGCTGAGTAGCGGGTTGATATCGATCGACTCAATCACCTCCTCAAGATCAATCGCCAAGCGCCCCAGGTCCACGAGAACACGTGCAAGCTTGCCGAAATCATGCCCCGGATGGCCGCGGTAGCCTTGAAGGACGCGAGCGATCTTCAGCTTTTGCAAAAGCGCCAATGCAGCCTCTTCGGTGAGCGGCGGCGGCGCGAAGGCTGCATCCGAGAGGAGCTCGATAAGCACGCCGCCGCTGGCGACCATCAGCAGGAGCCCCATTTCGAGATCTCGGTGCAGTCCGAGCGCGAGCTCGACACCGCCCTCAATTTGTTCGCAAATCAGATAGGCTTTGATCCTGATGCCCGTCCGCTTCTCCACATTGGCCGCGATCTCGCAGCAAGCGGTTCTTACTGCATTTTGATCGCCGACATTGAGCACTACGCCGCCAGCATCGGACTTATGCAGAAGCGCTTTGGAAAGCGCCTTGACCACCACGGGATAGCCGATGCGGTCGGCCGCGCTGACAGCCTCCTCAATAGATGCGGCGACCTCTTCGCGAGGTCCTTTGATATCGTAGGCGGCAAGGAGCGCCTTCGCCTCCCACTCATCCAGGGCGAAGCTGCTGGTCGACGACGCGGCTCGTTCTCGTAAGCGCAAAGCAATCGCCGACGCTCTTGCTTTCCCGTCCTCCACGCCGGATCTACTCTCACGATCTGCGCCTTGCGACCACTTCGCAAGGAGGTCAAGTGCTCGCAACGACTTCGTCGTTTCCATGACGAAGGCGACTCTCGGCAGGCCTGCGCGCATCGTTCGCGTATAGTCGGTGAACATGCGCGAGAACATCGAAATGAAGATCAGCTTCTTGCCGCGCCTCTCGACAAGTTCGTGTATCCGCTCAAAGCGTTCCTCCCAATTCGCCGCCATGCCCTGCTCGCGCGGCAGCTCGGCCTGCAGCAGAATAAGGTCAGGGCCCGGGTCATCGCAGAGGATGTCGACGCATTCGACATATTTATCGACGCTTGTGAGGACGGTGAATCCTCCATCGGCGGGATTGCCGGCCGAGGAGCCAACCGAGAGCACAGTGGAAAGGCGCTGCTCAATTTCAGCCGCAAGCGGTGGGAACGAAAGACTGGTTTTGGCGGCGGCATCTAGCAAGATCCCGCGATAAGCGCCTGAGAGGCTCAGGGCCGCGATTTTTGGTCCCAAGGGCACGCCTAAATGCACCACAAGCTCAATTGCTTCGATGGCCTCGTCCAGCGTGTCGACGCGCACGGCTCCGTAGCCACCAAGCACCGCGTCGAATGCCTCCGCGCTCCCGGAGAGCGCGCCGGTATGGGTCTTCGCCGCTTTGCGTCCTCCCTCTGAGGAGCCGAGCTTGAACACAATGACCGGCTTTCCAGCGCTCCGAGCAAAACTGCAGGCCGCCTTGAACCGAGGTAGGTCCTTGATTGCCTCGAGGTAACAGAAGATCACCTTCGTATCGGGGTCTTGCGCTAGGAAGGCTATATAGTCAGCGCAGCTCAAACCGATCTCGTTGCCGCTGCTAATCAGGTTCCCGACCTGGATCCCTCGGTCTGCGAGAATATGATTCGCATAGAGCAGCACGCCGCCACTTTGGCCAACAAGGGCGACCGGCCCCGGTTCGACGTGGAATTTGCGATGGTCGACCATCGTGACGAGCCCGCTTTTCGCACAGATATTGCCGGTGCAATTCGGGCCTGAAACGGCAATGCCAGCCTCTCGGATGATGCTGCAGATGCGGCGCGCGAGCTCAAGACCTGCCGGCTTGCCATCTTCGCCGAAGCCCGACGAGAAGATCGTGGCGCTCCTTGCCCTAGCCTTGACTGCTGCCTCAAGCGCATCCGGCGCGAGCGGGCTCGGAACCAAGATGACAACGTGGTCGGGCTGCTCCGGAAGAGAGGCGAAATCCGGATAGCAACGCTTCGCGCCGATCCGATCCCGATTTGGATTGATTGCGTAGATCTGTCCCTTGAATCCATGAGCATGGACGGTTTCCCAGACGACCGCAGGCCAGCTTCCAGCCCTGTCGCTGGCGCCCACGATCGCTATGTTGCGAGGAGACATCATGGCTGCGACCTTCGCGACCGAGGAACTCAGGTCCATTGCAAAACCTCAAGCGTAAGATTAAGGGACGGCACTCCGTTTAACGCACTTGGCCCAAGGGTAGAACGAGCGTACCATCCTGATGAACTGCTCCGGAGCTAAGGTCGAGAAAGCCGCTTCCAGTGCATATGATTTGCCTGCCTCTCACGTCGAAAGAACTCCTCTTCGAAGTCCGCGGGTGAACCGGTTTCTGAGGAACACCGTGACATGAGGAGCGGCGAGCGCGAAGCCTACGCCTATCACGAGGCGGGCCGTGCAGTGATTGCCCGCGTTCTGGGTCTGCCCTGCGGCACCGTTATGCTGCCTTTCGATCAGAGCGGGGCTGCTCAGGCGGAAGAACAAGGGCCGTGGGATACGCATGCCGAATGGGAGACGACCGGGCAGGTCCGTGCGGTGCGGGCGGCTTGCCACGCAATGATCATGTCACTCCTATTTTCTCGGCAAATGCGAGGTCGATCAGCAGGATCTCCAGCGAGTCACCTTCATTCTCGATGATCTGTACTCCGAAAAAGCGTGTTCGCGCTGGGAGAAAAAGCTGCGCGCAAAAAACGCGGCAACTTGTTCAGAAGCACCGATCAACCATTGCAAACGCGGCCGAGATCCTGATGCAACAAGGAACAGTGCCGCTCGAAGAAATAGACGCGATGATCGTGCGAGTGCGCTCGGCCAAATTGCTCGAAACACTGCGAGCTAAGCTCCCTCTTTTTGGTGACAAGATCCTCAACTGATCGCGCTTTACCGCGCAGACGTCGCCTCGGCCAGTGTGAGGTCATTCGTTCTATGGTTCATTGTCTTTGACACGTGCCGCGATGCGATGCGATGAACCTCATCGAAAAGTCCCGCCCAGTTTAAGGCCTGCGGCATTCCCGCTAAAATGGCCGGAAACCTGTGAGGATGTTCTGTTCATGTCCGAGCCCCTTATTTCGGTCGACCGGGGCGTCGGCTGCAACGATCTCGTTCGCGAAATTCAGCGGTGCGGCTGGAAGGTGTTTTCTTCTGAGACCGGACACCTGGCGATCTCAACGAGCTCGAGGGGGACGCGCCAGTTTCTCCGGGCCATTTTAGATGGTGCGGCCCGCGCGAATATGCACTATTTCCGAGGCAAACGCGGAAGCGGAAAAGCGTCGGATGCGAAAACTGATGGCGAGCACTTGAGCAAACGTATCCCTTCGGCAAATGATCGCGCACCGAAGTCAAGATCAACCGACCGGCCTCTGCTGATCATGAAGGAGCGCGATATTATGGTGTAATTTCGGCTCAACGCCCTCGCGACATTACTTTGACCAGCGCGGCGGCTCCTAACACACCGGGCACTTTCAGTGATAGAGGTATCGAGGCCAGGCGGCTTCTCCTCCGTAGCGCATTTTAGCCGTTCGTTTCACACCATAAGCGACACTTCGGTGGACGAGCGGTTGTCCGCGTAACCGCACGAATTAAATGTAAACTCGGAAAGCGGCGGGTAGCAAACTGGAAATTGAATACCAGATCTGATGGAGAATCAATGAATGGCGAAAAGAGTTGCGCGTCGCGTCCTGAGACCATGGACAAAAGATGATATTCGTGAATTGAAGATGCATTCGAAAGGGAGGACGCCAGTAAGCCGGATTTCAAAGACAATGAAGAGGACCATCGGAGCGCTACGCCGAAAAGCCGGAATTCTAGGCATCGGTCTGGGCCACCGTCGGTAGATGGTAGCAAAACCGGGCGACAGTTAGTCGAAACCGGCGTCCGCCGGGACCAGAGTGTTCCTCTGTTCCTTCTCGATTGTTGGAGACTTTGGTACCGGTGGCGGCTCGGGTAGAGCCGAGTTAGGAATATCCCGAGCCGGCGCGATGATAGGAGAGGACGCGCGCAAATCGCGGGTCGCAGATTGCGCCTTGATGGGCTTCAACGTAGCCGCTTGGTCAGGGGTCGGCGCGACGCGGGGCTGAATCGAAACTCCGGAGGCGTTCGGCCCCCGAGCCACAGTCGTCGCGAATGACGTAGCGCCGCGAATTTGAACGCGGTGATCAACTGTGGCGAGCCGTCGGGAAGTGCTCATGCTTGGCGCCAGATGAGGTGAAAGCCACGTTGAGACGCGCGCTTGGGGACGGTGCTGCGACAACGTTGTCGGCGGCTTAGCGGATCTCGGCAAGAGACCACCCCCCGGAACGCTGGACCTCTCATCAGCGTCGCTGCGAGGGAACGAAGCGATTCCAAGCGCTCTGTCTGTAAGATCCAAATTCAATATCCTCCCGTCATACGGATCGACAGCGACAAAAAGCTCTTGGCCAGCATCGTCCCGGACGATCGCCTGATACGAAGTGGCAGATCGGGTTGGCCCCGATAGCAACCTCAAACCCCAGTCTCGTAAGACGTGGCTGACATCGCTCGGGCGCAAGGGCGGCACGCCGTACGTATAAGAGGAATACCGGCGAAGATCGACGCCAGCGTCGATCCGCCCATTGGCGGACCACCACTGCGCAGCGCCAAATGTTGGGTGCATCACAACAGCAATAGCCGCTATGCTGCACCCCGTCCCCCAAAGCCGACATGAACCTAAAGCCGAAAGGAAGATCGCAAAACGGCGTCGTGACGCTTCGATGATCGGGTTCATAGATGCCTCCCCGCGACCGCATAGGCCATCGGTATGGCGCGCAGCTAAGATGCTCCGCGGTCACTGGTCAAAAAACGCAACCGACCTTTCTGCGTTCCCGTGAAACGCGATGTGCAATTCGCTCGCAAAATCCGTCAGCTCGTTGATTCATACTTTTACCGCGTGGCCAAGCGTCGCGCGTGCACAATCGCAAAAAGCTCGCAAGCAAATAACGACGGTCTGATTTCTTGAATCGACTATGACGGTGCGCCAAGTCACAGGGCCGAAAAGCAAAGCTCAATGCGATGATCCTGCCGCGAGGGTTGCCGGATTGACCCGGCTTGAACCGAAGCTCGGCTGGTGGCCGACAATACCCGCCTCGTTGCTGCTCATGCTTTATCTTGAGCCTCTCTTGTTTATCGGCTGGACCGATGTCGCCGGGGGTGCGCTGATGCTGGCCGGAACCGTCGGCGTCGCTATATTGCCTCCAGAGCTTGCTGTCGTTTTCGCATCGATCGCCGGCTTTGGGCTTGCTGGCATTCTGACGCTAGCGTCGGCACCTCCGCCGCTGGTGAAGCGGGCAGCAGACGTGGCAAGCTTCTCGGCGGCGACATTCGCCGTGAGCTACACCGTCGCGGTCCTCACGGCGCTTGCGACGGGAACATTGGCGAACATCATTTCCGGTGAACTTTTGAGAATTGCACCGATTGCGCTCGCTGCGCTCGCCGTCGTTTTACTCGGCTGTGCTGTCGGACGACTCTCACCCGAACGGCGCGACCACAATGGAACTGACGGGAAAGAGAGGAACGGAGGAGCTCATGCTCACAGATGAGATGGCCGCGATAATCAAGGCATACACAATTGGCTGCGTCGCGTCAGTGCGCAGGGATGACAGCGCGGCTGTGTCACCAAAGGTCGATAGCAGTAATCTCGCCTTCGACAACATTGGATCCCCAGGAGAGTTGAGAAAGGTACTATAGCGGCCTGAGGATATGGCGAAGGCCGTCGACGACGTGACAAAGCTCACGACGCGGTTGGAGGGAAGGGAGCGGTCCCGGACCACCGCCTGAGGCCGATGGTGCGGCGGCCGTGGACTTGCTGCAACAAGGCGGCGCCGGCGTTGATTGCAGTCTCATCCTTCACTGTCTCGACAGGTCGACACGGCGAAAGGTCTCTCGAGCATTCGGCCGATCCGGATCCCGGCGTGCCTTGTAGCATTGCTCTTATGAGCGATTCGGAGGATCCGATTACGGGCCATTCAGCATTGCCGCTCAGCGGGTGGTTGTGCCTCATGTCATGTCGCCTGGGCCTCGTTTCTGCGCCGGTCCGCGAGTTTATCAAAGGTCTCGTCTGTTTCTTCGAGGATGGCGCTTTGGCCCGTGACTTCTTCGAAGCGGCGGATAACGACGTCGACATAGAGGGGGTCGAGCTCGGTGCCGCGACAGATGCGGCCGGCGGCCTCGGCCGCGATCAATGTCGAGCCCGAGCCGATGAAGGGATCGAGGACGACGTCACCACGGTTGGTAAGATCGATAAGCGCATCCTTGAGCATGGCTGTGGGCTTAACCGTTGGGTGATCGCGTAGCCCCTTGCGAGCATCCGAGCCAAGGCTCGAGGCGCCCGGATAGGTCCATAGATTGGAACGCCAGCGCCCCTTGCGGCCGAGGGCA